>OGJY01000011.1_pt1 | contig 195843 bp, 128 predicted proteins | sample 1572231 | NCBI WGS metagenome assembly OGJY01 (sample SAMEA2582121, study PRJEB24529) | metagenome | biome: Human gut stool | place: China | collected 2011
CCCTTTCAAGAATGAAAATCTTGCGTCCTAACCGATAGACGAACGGGCCATCCTTAGTGAGCATTTCTGCTCTTGCAGAGAGATTATCTCTCGTTTGCGGTTGCAAATGTAGGGACTATTTTTGAATTGACAAAATAATCATAAGAAAAAAATAAAGGAATTTATGGCTGTTTTTATTGGTTATGTTTCTTGTCCTTTGAAAATCAGTGGAATAAGTGCTTCCATTTTTTTGCTCTTTCACCTGTGTTTTTTTATTTCTCCTTGTTTTATTCTCGCTGTTTCCGTCTTTTTTCGTAGTTTTGTTACCGGATTGAAACTAAAATCGTAAACGCGAATGTTACAGAAAACGCTGGGGATTGTGCTGCGCACCCTGAAATATAACGATACCTCTCTTATTGCTGATATTTATACGGAGGTTGCCGGACGTGCTTCGTTCGTTGTAAAGATACCGCGTTCGCGTAAGGCTACGGTGAAATCTGTATTGTTTCAGCCGTTGGCTTTGGTGGAGATGGAGGCGGATTTTCCTCCGAATGCAACTCTATATAAGATAAAGGAAGCAAAGTCTTTCTATCCGTTTTCTACTATTCCTTACGATCCGTATAAGTCGGCTATTGCTTTGTTTCTGGCGGAGTTTCTTTATCGCGCGGTACGTGAGGAGGCGGAGAATCGTCCGTTGTTCGCCTATCTGCAACATTCCATTATCTGGCTGGACGAGTGCCGTGAGAATTTTGCCAATTTCCATTTGGTGTTTCTGATGCGTCTTTCCCGCTTTCTGGGCTTGTATCCTAATCTGGAAGATTATCAGAACGGCGATTATTTCGACTTGCTGAATGCTTGTTTCACTCCTTTGCGCCCGCAACTCCATTCTTCATACATAATACCCGAGGAGGCGGCACGGCTGACAATGTTGATGCGCATGAATTATGAGACGATGCACCTCTTTGCCATGAACCGCGTCGAGCGTACACGTTGTCTTACGATAATGAATGAATATTATCGCCTCCACTTGCCGGACTTTCCTGTATTAAAGTCTCTTGAAGTATTAAAGGAACTCTTTGACGTCGATTGATATCTGCGGGGGCATATCATAAGGGATTGATGTGCGCTGTTGGCGGGCATTCTCGTTCCCATTGAGAGACACTCTCGTTCCTATTAGGAGAAACTGTTGTTCCCATTAAGAGAAACTGCAATTCCCATTAAGAGAAACTTGCGTTCCTGTCAAGAGAAACTGTCGTTCCTATGTGGGGAAACTGACTGAAACAAGAAGAAACTGGCTGAAACGTCTTTTATCAGCGATGAAAAGTAGGGTACTTGTTGTTAAAACGGAAGCCGATACCCAGCATCAGATAGTTTGGATCACTGAAATTCTTTAGGTTATAGCCGATATGCAGGTAAGAACTGCGGGTCACCTCTACTTTGAGCGTCAGCACCTGATAGATGCCTTTGTGGTCGCTGCCACCGTGCAGAACATTGGCGCCGATACCTACGCCTACTGTGAAATATGGCATCACGTATTCAGCCCTTCCGGAGATTCCCAGAGCTAACTGTTTGTGGAAAGCAGGTTTATAACACTCGTTGCCGTTGCCGGGGATGGTGTAGACATTGGAACTGGCATCGTAAACACCGTCCAGTGATACTCCGGTACGGAATTTATATCCGATGTTGTACATGGGAGCGAAGTTGAAACCAAGCACTGTATATGCATCCGGTGAAGCAATCTGGCCGCTTCCCACCCATACACCTTTCCGCCTCCACGAGCCGAACAGGGTCAGATCATAGCTGACATGGCGCGGAAACTTAGGCACGGGAGCCTGATATGTGGGCTTGATGAGCGCCTCTTCCGGTCTGTTGAAGTTGTAAACGACCCCTACTTTCAGTCCTACGGTATTCAGACCGGCGTTGGGGAATTTTGTGTTACCATTGGAGAAGTGGGTACCAGTAACTCCGGCTATCAGATCGATGCCGCGCGAAACCATCCAGTTCAGTTGCAGTCCGGCATTGATGTAGGCGTTGGCTTTCGAGCCTATGACGCTGTTGTGCCGATTCTCAAATTCATCATAGGGCTTCCAGCCGAGTGACAAACCGAAGTTCCACTCATAATTGAGGGATAGCCGCGGGGTGATGCGTGCGATACGTGCGCCTTGGTAAAGGTAGATGGCAAGCGGATTTCCTAATTCTTCTTTGCTTCCGAAATCGTAGTACCCCAGGCCAATGCCTTGATAGGCGCCACCATAAATCCGGTCGGCACAAGTGTTGGGCTTGAACTGGAACGAGTACTTCAAATGGGCGGAATATCCCCATTCGAAAGGTTTCCATTGAGAATTGTCTCCTGCCAGGAAAGAACTGGTAGGGAATATATATCCCGGCCGGTATTCTACGCCGAGTCTGTGGATGAAGCGTTTTGCGAAGGAAGCTGTGTCGGGATTATAACCAGGAACATAATCTTGCATCCGGCTTTTTGCGTAAGCAACGTCAGACAAGAAAAGCATTACTCCTGCGAGAACCATCAATTTCCACATCTTTATATTGCTTTTCATATTGCTGTGCCAGAATTCTAGTTTTATGATTATGCGGGTTATTCCCTTAAAATGCGTGGCAAATATAATGATAGTATTTGAAAAAGAAATTATGATACTCAATAAAATACGAAAACAAGCCGTGTTTTCATGGGAATTTCGTTATTCCCGAGAAAACACGGCTTGCTATAAGTGTAAAAAGGGAAGTTATCCCAGCAATTCTTTTACTTTGGCGGATATGGCACGGCCTTCGGCAAGTCCGGCGAGCTTTTTAGAAGCAACGCCCATCACTTTACCCATATCTTTGCCACCCGTGGCACCGGTTTCGGCGATGATTTCCTTCAAGGCAACTTCCAGTTCTTCGGCTGACATCTGCTTGGGCAGGTAAACTTCGATAACTTTCACTTGCGCCAGTTCTGCGTCTGCCAAGTCCTGACGGCCTTGTTGCACGTAGATTTCGGCAGCATCTTTGCCTTGTTTCATTAATTTCTGCATGATTTTCAATGCAGCATCGTCAGTCAGAGTATCGTTGGCTCCCGGAGCGGTCTTTGCTTCCAGGAATACTTTCTTGATGTTTCTCAATGTTTCGAGAGCCACTTTATCTTTGGCTTTCATTGCGGTTTTAATGTCTTCGCTGACTCTTTCAAATAAATCCATAATTCTCTATTTTTAATTTAGAAAGTGATTACTCCTCCCAAGTCTTCTCCCCCTTGTGCTTCTTCCGTAGCCATCTGGCCTTCGGCAGCGGCTTTGGTCTTGATGGTGCTCAGCGTAATCTTATCACGAAGATAGGTCGGCGAACTCTCCACCATGCTGATGATGTCGGCATTGTCCAAGTCTTCGGGATTGAAGATATAGATGTGGCGACGTTTGCGTATGTTCTTGCTTCCGATGCCGCTGGCACTTTCGCCGTAAGCTTTGCGGATGCGCTCTTTGTTCTTTTCTTTCTCTTCTTCGAGTTGCAGTTGGCGTTCTTCCTCTTCCTGACTGCGCTTTTCGAGTACGCTGTCCATACCGGGAACATCTTCCACACCGAAGCCGGTGGCAAGCACGGTAATCTTCACCTTGCCTTCCAGCGTGTTGTCCATAGCCACACCCCAGATAACCTCTACGCCTTCGCGGAACTTGCTCATGAACTCGTGGATTTCGTTCATTTCCTCCATCATCAGTTCCGAATTTTCGCAGAATGATACGTTCAGCATCACCTTCTTGGCATTGAAGATATCGTTGTTGTTCAGCAGCGGAGAGTGCAGGGCATCGTCGATGGCTTTCGTCACACGACTTTCACCTTCACCGAAGCCGGTACTCATAATGGCTACACCGCCATCTTTGAGGATAGTCTTCACATCGGCGAAGTCCAGGTTCACCGTTCCGCGCATGGTGATGATTTCGGCAATACTTTTGGCGGCGATGGACAGGGTGTCATCAGCCTTGCCGAAGGCATTCATGAATGTGAGGTCGGAATATATCTCGCGCAGGCGTTCGTTGTTGATGACCAGTAGGGCATCTACGTGCTGGGCGATACGTTCCACGCCGTCCAGTGCCTGGATAATCTTCTTTTCACCTTCGAAGATGAAGGGGATGGTGACGATGCCGACGGTGAGGATGTCCATTTCTTTGGCGATGCGGGCGATGACGGGAGCAGCTCCCGTACCGGTTCCGCCACCCATTCCGGCGGTGATGAATACCATTTTTGTACCGTCGTTCAGCAGTGCTTTGATTTCTTCATTGCTTTCTTCGGCGGCTTCGCGGGCACGTTCGGGACGGTTTCCGGCACCCAGTCCCTCGGTGATAGAACGTCCCAGTTGCAGTTTCACGGGGACGGGAGACTCTTTCAACGCTTGGTTGTCCGTGTTACACAGAACGAACGTCACGTCGTGTATGCCTTCCCGGTACATGTGGTTCACGGCATTGCCGCCACCACCACCTACACCAATTACTTTGATGATTTTCGGTGAATCTGTCGGGAAATCGAATTGTACTATATCGTCCATAGTTCCTTATTTTATTAAATTTATTTCAAATCGTCATCCGAGAAGATCTCATTGGAAAGCTTGTTGAAAGTCTTTTCAAACCAGCTGGGGCCTTCTTTCTTCTTTTTCTTCTTCTCTTCTTTTTCTTTACGTTCTTTCTCCTTGCGTTCCCGTTCGCGGCGTTCCTTTTCTTCCTTCTCGCGCTGGGCTTTGGCGGCACGGGCGGCAGCTTCCTGTTCTTTCAGGGCTTCGTCGTCGCCAAACATATCGGCGGGTTTCGGAGGAGTGACGGTGGCGGCAGGTGCAGGTTTCACTTCTTGCAGGCAACAGTTTTCGTTTCCTGCGGCAAGCAGTCCGAGCAGGGTGTTCTGCATTCCGTCTTTCTTCAATACGTCGTTGAAGCCGTAGATGGTATTGTGGACAAACTTCGTTGTCTTCACTTTATCAGCCTTGCTGCGTTTGCGGAACGCTTCTTCCAGGTTCTTCAGGTTAGCGCCACCGCCGGTGAAGATGACACCGGACAATAGTTTGTCATCATATCCTGAAAGTTGCAGTTGGTTCCATACGTTGGCAAGGATTTCCTCGGCACGCGCATCGATAATGTCGTTCAATACATTGAGCTCGATGCTACGGCCGTCTTCCAGCAAACAGACGGCAGGGGTATCAGTCTCCTCTTCCTCGTAGAGCATGTCACCATACTTCAGTTTCAGCTGTTCGGCTTCCGATTCTTCCATGTGCAGGGAAGTGATGTCGCGGGTGATATTGTTTCCGCCCAACGGCAGTACGCTGAGGAAGCGGAGAATATTGTTCTTATAGACCGATATGGTAGTGGTGTCTGCACCGAAGTCAACCAGTGCGCAGCCTGAGCGCATTTCGCTTTCCGTCAGTACGGCGTTTGCCAGAGCTATCGGGGCGATGAGCAAATCGGCTATTTCCACTTTGGCTTGTTCGAAGCTGTGTTCCAGGTTCTTCTTGAGGGAGGCGCGTGCCACGATGTTCAGGAAGTTTCCTGTGATGCGCTTACCTGCCACGCCTACCGGGTCGGCCTGGTGATTATTGTCTATCTTATATTCCTGCGGGGCGACATCCAATACACTCATGTCTATCAGGGGAACTTCGAGGTTTTCGTCGCTGATTGCGTCTACCAACTCTTGCGAAATAATCCCTTCCTCTTCAAGTACACGGCTTACCGCATTCTTTACCGTGCGCAATGACTGTCCGCCGATGCCTACATATACTTTGGCAATGGAGTTGTTCAACTGACTTTCCAGCTTGTTGATGATGGAAGTCAATGCCTGTGCGGTCTTGTCAATGTTGTAGATGATGCCTTTGTGGATAAATGAAGCGGCATCTTCACGCGCATAAGCCAACACTTGTATGCTTCCGTCACTGTTCTTCTTTCCTGCGATGCCGGAAATCTTGGAAGAACTCAACTCAATAGCGGCGATAAATTCTGTTGTTGCCATAGATATATTCCTATTTATTTATTTTTCTCGTTTAGTACAGATAATCTGGTTACTAAATTCAACGCTGATGCGAGAATATTTGTTCCATCCTACCTTATTTAATCCTTTCTCATAGAAAGCTTTCACCCGGTCGAGCTTGCGCTCGAAGTTGTCCAGCTTGCCGAGGTAGATAATATGATCACCCACACGCGGCACTAATTCCACGTTCTTGTCGGACAACACATGTATCTGCTCAATTTGTGCATCCCAGAACTTATTATTCTGCAAAAATACACCAAACTTATATAAATCCCTCATGGCAAACGACTTTTCTACTCTTCCTGTCACTATGGCAAGGTGGGCGACGCACTTTGCATCGGGGGGCATTACTGTCCCTTTGTTATCCAGATAGTAGTTTTCTCCGTTGGCGCTCATCACTCTCAGGATAGGGATTCGCTGGCTGACTTCCACACAAAGTTTTCCGCTGGGGGTCTTGTAGCATTCCACTTCGTCGATGAGTGGATGTTTGGCAAGTTCCTTTTCCAGTGTTTTGCTTCGGATGCGGTCCATAGGTTTGCCGACGGGATAAATACCTTTCTTTTCCAGTATACCCGCCACCTCCTTCTTAGTGATGAAACCGGCGTAGACTGTATCTTTGATAACCAATTCCATGTCATGACACACCTGACCGGCAGGCTTCCGGTTGAAAGCCGTGATAGCTACCACCAGATAGGCGATGATGAGCAGCAGGACGATGGACAATAGAATTCGTTTAACCATAAGCTATTTGCAATTTACATTATATTCTCAATTAAGTGTCAATTCTCAATTGTCAATTGTTTCGTGATTTCGGGAACGTAATTGTCTATGTCTCCGGCACCTAACGTTATCAGAACCTCAATCTGCTTCTGAGAGAGTAACTCCAGAATATCTTCTTTCTTGCACATACACTTTTCGATGCCCGGGCGCAGATTGTCATATATCAGTTGGCTGGTGACACCGGGGATGGGCTGTTCACGTGCCGGATAAATATCTGTGAGGATAACTTCGTCGAGCAATGACAGGCTGTCGGCAAACTCCTTATAGAAGTCGCGGGTACGGGTATAAAGATGAGGCTGGAAGATAGCTGTGATCTTCTTATCCTGATACAGGTCGCGGATAGACTTCACGCTTTGCGCTATTTCGGCAGGATGGTGGGCGTAGTCGCTCAGGAATACGACCTTATCATTCTTGATTTTGAAGTCGAAGCGACGGTCTACACCGCGGAAACTTGCCATACCGCGTTTGATTTCCTCGTCCGTTGCCCCGCTGAGGTGGGCGAGAGCCATAGCTGCTACACCGTTTTCGATGTTGATACTGACGGGTACACCTAACTGGATGTCATTGATGCGCGTATCGGGTGCCACAAAGTCGATAACTATCTCACCGTTTCCGATGCGGATGTTCTCGGCATGGAAATCGCCTTCGGTACGGGCGTAGGTGTAGACTTTTACACCGGGTTGTACGTCAGGTTGCAGAGAGATGTCTTTATGGATAATCAGTGCACCGCCCGGCAGGATGAGGGTGGTGTAGTGGCGGAAACTTTCCAGATAGGCTTCCTCTGTGCCGTAAATGTCCAGATGGTCGGCGTCTGTAGCAGTAATTACACTCATATAAGGCGACAGCCAATGGAACGAACGGTCAAACTCGTCTGCCTCTATAACCGTGTAAGGGCTGGACGAAGACAAAAGTAAATTTGTCTCGTAGTTCTTGGAAATACCTCCGAGAAATGCCGTACAACCTACGTGGGATTGATGGAGAAGGTGGGCGGTCATTGTGCTGGTGGTGGTTTTGCCGTGTGTTCCGGCGACGCACAAACCTTTACTGCTGCGGGTGATGGTTCCCAAAACCTGGGCACGCTTCTGTATCTCGAAACCGTTATTGCGGAAGTAGGCTAATTCGGCATGTTCTTGCGGCACGGCGGGAGTATAAATCACTAAAGTTGTTGCCTTATCTTTGCAGGCTTCGGGGATAAGAACTACATTCTCTTCATAATGTATCTGTGCACCTTCTTTTATAAGGTGCTCAGTCAGTTCGCTCGGAGTACGGTCGTAACCGGCGACGAGCTTGCCCTTTGACAGGAAATAACGTATCAAGGCACTCATGCCGATGCCGCCGGCACCAACAAAATATACGGATTTGATATTCTCTATATTCATCTTTTTATAATTTATACTATCTCATTTCTCCTCCTGGAAGGAGGAGAAATGAGATACTACAGTTTATTTATATAATTGAGTACTATGGTTTATCTATCAGTTTCAATACTTCTTTAGCAATGATCGTTGCCGAGTCCGGCAAAGCCAGCGTGGCAATGTTTTCACTCAGCGTTTTCAATTTATCATCATCGGCAACTGTCGCAAGGGCTGTGGAAACCAAATGTTTCATTGCATCCACATCTTTCACATAGATGGCAGCTTTCTTGTCCACCAATGCCAGTGCATTTTTGGTCTGATGGTCTTCCGCCACATTGGGTGAAGGCACGAGGATGACAGGCTTGTTCAGCAGACAGAATTCTGAGATAGAACCGGCTCCCGCCCGTGAAATGACTAAATCGGCAGCAGCATACGCACTTGCCATATCTTTGATGAAATCCGTCACATACAGATTGGGAATGGCAGGAATACGTGGATTACGTACTGCCTCACCTGTTGCAGTAGTAATAGCGTCCTTGATTTGCTGGATATATATCTTTCCCGTCTGCCAGATGAACTGGACGTCACTGTGTGCTTTTATTGTATCCAGCGCGGCAATCAGCGTTTGGTTGATGGTGCGTGCGCCGAGGCTTCCGCCTAATATCAATATCGTCTTCTTTTCCGGGTTGAAACCGAATGAGGCGACTGCTTCTTCGCGCTCCGGTTTGTTGGCCAGTAAGTTTTGGCGGACAGGATTGCCGGTCATGATAATCTTGTCTGCGGGAAAGAACTTCTCCATGCCGCCGTACGCTACACAAATCTTGCATGCTTTCTGGGCAAGCAGTTTGTTCGTCACTCCTGCGTAGGAGTTCTGTTCCTGTATCAAAGTCGGCACTCCCATCATGCCTGCCACTTTCAGAGTCGGGCCGCTGGCGTAGCCGCCTACACCTACCGCTACTTGCGGACGGAATTCCTTCACTATACGGCGTGCTTTCCACTGGCTTCGCAACAGCTTCACAATTACCGCGAAGTTCTTCCAGATGTGCTTCCGGTCAAACCCGGCTACGGGCAGGCCGATGATCCGGTATCCTGCATCGGGCACACGCTGCATCTCCATTCGTCCTTCCGCACCTACAAAGAGGATTTCAGCATCAGGGCGAAGTTCCTTGACGGCGTTAGCGATAGATACTGCGGGGAAAATGTGTCCTCCTGTACCTCCACCGCTGATAATGACGCGCGGTCCGTTATTCTTTGTTTCCATATCCTGTTATCTATTTACTCAAATTCAGCATCACTATTTAATACTTTGGCTGTCGGTTCGGCAGCTGTCTGTATGTCACTGTTTCCTTCTCCGGTGGCTTCTATCTGCATCGGTATTTGCGCGTCGTGCTCTTGCTGTTCCTCTAACCGGGCGGTGTAACGGCTCACGCTCAATATCATGCCAATATAGGCACAGTTGATGAACGTAGAGGTTCCGCCTTTACTGATAAGCGGAAGCGGCTGCCCCGTGACAGGGGCCAGGCCAACGGCAACCATCATATTGAATAATGCTTGCGTGACGAGCAGCAGGGCTATCCCTGTGATGAGGAAAGCGGGGAAGGTACGGTCGCACTTCTTGGCAATGCGCCCTACGCGTACCAGCAGACAGATGTAAAGGAACACGACGGCTATTCCGCCCACCAACCCCAGTTCTTCAATGATGATGGCGTAAATGAAGTCGGAGAATGCCTGGCTCAGAAAATCCCGTTGCACCGAGTTGCCCGGTCCTTTGCCTATGACGTTGCTCGTGGCTACGGCAATACGAGCGTGTGCCACCTGCGCGTCTCCGTCTATGTCATATTTGGCTGCGGGCACTTCTCCTTTATTCGTGAAATCGGTGATACGGGCTTTTACCGTTGTGAAGCGGTGTCCCATAGGAACCTTTTCGAGGGTGTCGTTCGGTGTAGCCAACAGGAATGTGACGAATACTACGACAAAGGCGAGGATACTTCCTCCCAGTATCAACAGTTTGCGGGCCGATATCCGTCCGATGAACATCATCAGATAAACCGTGCCGAACAGCAACATTCCCGTCGAATAGTTTTCCGGCAGGATAAGTCCGCAAACGATGCAGGTGATTATCATGATGCGTTTGAAGGCTTTCGGACTTGCTCCGTCTTCATCCTGCCCTTTCGAAAGGATAAAGGCGGTGACGATGATAACTGCCATTTTAGCTATCTCCGATGGCTGAAACTGGATTCCCATAAATGTCATCCAGCGGGCAGCACCGTTCACGCGGTCGCCGGTAATAACTCCCATCAGCATTACAAAAGCAAGCAGGCCGATGGAGAGGGGAAGCAGGAATACCGGGAATACTTGAAACCATTTATAAGGTATATTGTGCACCAATACCACAATCACGGCACCTACCATCAGCAGAATGCTGTGCTGCGTGATCGGTCCCCAGTGGTCTCCGCTTTTATACGTCAGGGTAGACGCAGCACTGAACACTTCTATGATAGAAATGAGACAAAGGAAGAGGAAAATGATCCAGATTACCTTATCGCCTTTGAATATGCTTCTTAATAAATCCAATGCTTCGCAAATTAATAATTAATAATTAAAGAATGAAAGCGCTCTTGTTGACGCTTGTTTTCTCACGCTGTGTGAGAGCTTCCTGTCACGGTGCGTGAGAATATCCTGTCACAGTGCCCTCACACACTCTTTGAACTGGTCGCCGCGGTCTTCGTAACTCTTGAAGAGGTCGAAGCTTGCGCAGCAAGGGCTCAACAACACCGTTTCACCTTTCTTTGCCAGGCGGAAAGCGGCGTCTACGGCATCTCTCATACCGGTTTGCACATCGGCAACGGGCAATCCCATACGGTCGAAGAAGTCGTGCAACTTTTCATTGTGCAGCCCCAGGTAAACCAGGGCGGAGCACTTTTCGCGTACCAGATCTTCAATCTCCGTGTAGTCGTTGCCTTTGTCCTTTCCGCCCAGGATAAGTACGGTTTTGGTCTTCATGCTCTGCAAAGCATACCAACACGAATTTACGTTCGTTGCCTTGGAGTCGTTGATGAATTCCACGCCGCGCACGGTTGCCACCTTTTCCAGGCGGTGTTCCACGCCTTTGAAGTCGGACAATGCCTGGCGGATATACTCTTTCTCTATTCCGGCGAGGTTGGCGGAGATGCCGGCGGCGAGAGAGTTATATAAGTTATGTGTACCTTGCAGGGCCAGTTTTTCCTGTTCCATGTTGAAGGCGATAGGCTCGTTGATTTCCACTTCACCGTCTTCTACGTATGCGATGGCTCCGTCTTCCTTTACGGCAGAGAACGGATAGAGGTGAGCGCGTAGTCCGTGCTTGTCCAGCTCCCGTTTGATGATGGGGTCATCGTTCCAGAAGATGAAAGCATCTTCCGGTGTTTGGTTCTGCGTGATGCGGAATTTGGCGTCCACATACTTCTGCATGCAATGGTCGTAGCGGTCCAGATGGTCGGGCGTGATGTTCATCAGCACGGCAATGTTGGCGCGGAAGTTATACATGTTATCCAGTTGGAAGGAACTAAGCTCAATCACATAATAATCATGCTGTTCCGTAGCCACCTGCAAGGCCAGGCTGTTACCGATGTTGCCGGCCAGCCCTACATTCAGTCCTGCACTCTTGAAAATGTGGTAGATGAGTGAGGTGGTAGTGGTCTTACCGTTTGAACCGGTAATACATATCATTTTGGCTCGGGTGTAGCGTCCGGCAAACTCTATCTCAGAGATGATGGGCGTACCTTGTTCTTTTAGTTTCAGTATCATCGGAGCGTCGTTGGGGATACCGGGGCTTTTCACAACTTCATCAGCATTCAAAATCAACTCTTCCGTGTGCCTGCCTTCTTCCCAGGCAATGTCATACTTGCCCAGCAATACCTTGTACTTGTCTTTAATGGCGGACATATCGGATACGAACGTGTCGAACCCCTGCACTTTGGCGAGTACGGCAGCACCTGCACCGCTCTCTCCGGCTCCTAATACTACAATTCTACTCATGTTCTTATAAATTACGGGCTACCAACTACAAGCTACCTGTGGAAGGCTGGAGTTGGTAGTTGCTACAAGTTTGTTTTCTTATCGGCGACCAGTAGCGAGCACTTGTAGCTTATAGCTCGTAACTGGTAGCTCTGTTATCTTATTTTTAATGTTATAATCGTTATTGCCGCCAGTACAATCGTCACAATCCAGAAGCGGACAGTGATTTTTGATTCGTGGAACAGCTTTGTCGGCGTTGTAAACTTCACCGTGCAGCCCGGTTCTATCAGACTCATGGAAGTACGGAAATGGTCATGAATAGGCGTTCGCTTGAACAACCTTTGTTTCACTCCCTTCCGCTTTCCTGCCTTGTAGTAGAACCGTTGCAGGATAACTGACAGGTTCTCTACCAAGAATACACCGCAGAGAATGGGTATCAGCAATTCTTTGTGTATGATAATGGCGAACACCGCAATGATACCGCCAATTGTCAGACTGCCCGTATCACCCATGAACACCTGTGCCGGGAAAGCATTGTACCACAGGAAACCGATCAGGGCGCCGATAAAGGCGCAGATAAAGATAACCAATTCTTCCGAACCGGGTATGTACATGATGTTCAGGTAACTGGCATACTGGATGTGACTCGATACGTATGCCAATATTCCTAATGCCAGTCCGATGATTGCCGAGTTTCCGGCCGCCATTCCGTCCATTCCGTCATTCAGGTTCGCACCGTTGCTGACAGCCGTTACCACAAAGATAGTGATGATGACGAATAGTATCCAACCGGCGGTTTGCGCATGTTTACCCATGAAGCCTACGATGTCGGCATAATCCAGATTATTGCTTTTGAAAAACGGAATAGTGGTTTGTGTGGACTTGATGTCCTGTCCGGCATGGATAACCTCTATTTCTTGTCCGGGTTTCTGCACTTCAATATTCTCACGGATAACCGCTTGCGGGCTGAGATAAAGCGTCAGACCGACAATCAGTCCCAGACCTACCTGTCCGATAATCTTAAATTTCCCGTGCAGGCCTTCCTTATCTTTCTTGAAAATTTTGATATAATCGTCGGCAAAGCCCAGTGAGCCCAGCCATACCGTAGTAATCAGCATCAATATCATGTAGATGTTGCTCAGTTTGCCCAGCAGCAGACATGGGATAAGAATTGCCACAATGATAATGACACCCCCCATACTCGGCACACCTACCTTGTCCACTCCGAACGGGTCGATGTTGGCATCACGCTGTGTTTCCGTAATCTGTTTCCGTTTCAGCAAGTTGATGAAGCGGTCACCCCAGATGCTTGAAATGAGCAATGCAAGGATGATTGCCATCAGTGCCCGGAATGATGTATAACCAAACATACCCGCACCGGGAATGTCATATTTATCTAACCATTGAAATAAGTAGTATAACATGTAAATTAAGAATTAAGAATTAAAAATTAAAGAGTTGCTTTAATTATTAATCATTCATTATTTTTTTCAACTCCTCTTTATCATCAAAGTGATGTTTCACTCCTTTTATCTCTTGATAGTTCTCATGGCCTTTTCCGGCTACGAGGATTACATCACCCGGCTGTGCCAGCATACAAGCTGTTTTGATGGCATCGCGGCGGTCGGTAATGCTGATGGTCTTTTGCATATCGTCCTTATCCAGACCGGCGAGCATATCGTTGATGATATCTTGCGGTTCTTCAAAGCGCGGATTGTCCGAGGTGATGATGACGCGGTCGCTCGCTTTAGCGGCTTCTTTTGCCATGATGGGGCGTTTGCCTTTGTCGCGGTTACCGCCTGCACCTACCACGGTGATGACTTTTCCTTTACCTTCGAGTACGTCATGGATGGCGTTCAACACATTGATGAGTGCATCCGGGGTATGTGCATAGTCCACAATGGCGGTATAGCCTTTCGGTGAACGGATAGCGTCGAAACGCCCGGTTACCGGATGCAGGGTGCTGAGGGCAATCAGTACATCTTCTTCCTTCTTGCCGAGTAATACGGCTGCACCGAACACTGCCAGCAAGTTTGAGGCATTGAAACGGCCGATAAAACGAACAGCCAGTTCTCGATTATTAAAATCAAGAAGCATACCTTCGAAATGGGATTCCAGAATCTTGCCTTTGAAGTCGGAGAGGCTGCGCAAAGAGTAAGTGTATACTTTAGAGCGTGTGTTCTGCGTCATGACAAGCCCGTTCTTATCATCCAGATTGGTCAGGCTGAATGCATTCTTGGGCATATCATCGAAGAATTTCTTCTTGGCTTTCAGGTAATTCTCCACCGTCTTGTGATAGTCCAGATGGTCACGCGTCAGGTTAGTGAATATACCGCCTGCAAAGCGCAGACCGCTGATGCGTTTCTGGGCAATGGAGTGTGAACTTACTTCCATGAAGACGTATTTGCATCCGGAGTCCGCCATCTGCCCCAGCAGTTGGTTCAAGGTGATGGGGTCGGGGGTGGTGTGCTCGGTCGGTATGGCCTGGTCGTCTATATAGTTGCAGACAGTGGAAATCAGCCCTACTTTGTAACCGAAATAGCGGAATGTATTATATAATAAGGTGGCGATGGTGGTTTTTCCATTCGTTCCGGTCACGCCTACCAACTCTATTTTGGAGGACGGATCACCATAAAAGGTAGTAGCTACTTTGCCAACGGCATCTTCGCTATCTTTCACCTGGATATAGGTAATACCCTCTTTCCGCTCTTCGGGCACGTCTTCGCAAAGCACGGCGACGGCTCCTTTTTCTATTGCGACAGGGATGTAAGCATGCCCGTCTGTTTGGGTACCGCGCATAGCCATGAACAGATGTCCGGCTTGCACCAGACGGGAGTCTATGTTCACTCCCGTTATCTCCGTTTCCGTACTTCCGATAATCTGTATCGGTTGTATCGTTTTTAGTAATTCACTTAATACCATACCTTATTATATATAATGTATATTCTTTTAATAAACTCTTCACCCGCACTTCATCAACGAAGCGTAAGGGTTACCGTTTGACCTTTCACTACATGGTTCCCACCCGGTATTGATTGACTCTTTACCTTGCCAATGCCGTTCAGCCTGACTTTCAGTCCTTTACTTTCCAGCAAATAAACCGCATCTTTCGCTCCCATTCCGATGACGCTGGGAACGACGTTTGAATTCGCCTCTTCCTTGCCTTGCAGGATAACTGCATTGGGTGATGCCTGTGTATGTCCCCATGCCTCTTTCCCTTTCCGGGGAGAGAATTGCTTCTGTACGGGAACTTTCAGACTGTTCAACACCTGCAATGCTTCGTTCATCTCTCCGGCTTTTACGGGAGGAATGACATTGGTGGTGCTGTCTATCGCACTGCGGATATCGAACCGCAGGTTTTTAGCATATACTCTTTCGGCAATCTTCCCGAATACACTACCTGCCATCAGACCTCCCGAAGCGGGAAGTCCCGGTTTCTGGATAGAAACGATGCAGCTGTACTTAGGCGCGTCTGCCGGGAAATAGCCACAAAAGCTTACCAGATAGTTGACCCGTCCGCTTTTGTAACCTGCCGTACCCTGGGATATCTGTGCCGTACCTGTTTTACCTGCTACGGCAAACTGCTTGCTTCCGGCGGGTTTGGCTAACCCTTGTGATACGACTTTCTCCAGAATGTCGCGTATCTGCACCAGAGTGCGGTCGGAGCATATCTTCGGATTAATCACCTCGGTGGGGTATTCTTCTATGACTTCACCGTCCTTCACGGCCGCTTTTACAAATTTCGGACGCACCATAACGCCATTATTGGCAATCGCATTATAGAATGTCAGTATGTTAAGCGGTGGAACCTGCGTTTCATATCCGATACTCATCCAGGGCAGGGTAGTCTTGGCGAAATATCTTTCTTTCGGTCCTTTGATGTACGGTTTTCCTTCACCGGAAATCTGTAAATGCAACGGCTGGTCAATACTCATACGTTTCAGACCGTCTACATATTTCTGCGGATTGTCTTTGTAATGTTTGTCGATGAGATAAGAAACACCTACGTTGGATGAAACTTCCAGAATACGCGTTACGTTGATTTTTCCATATCCTCCACGATGCCAGTTATGGTCCCTCATTTTACTGCCGTACATATTCATGATACCGTTTCCGGTATCCACTTCTGTTTCCGGGGTGATTTTTCCGTCCTCAAGGGCAACCATGATAGAGGCGGTCTTGAAGGTAGATCCCGGTTCCATCATGTCACTGATGGCATTGTTGCGCATCTCGTAATACTTGCCGTCACCTGCTTTCATCATATTGACGATGGCTTTTACTTCGCCTGTCTCCACTTCCATCAGTACGGCTACGCCTACGGTGGCATTGATTTCTTTCAGTTTATCCACCAGCGCTTTTTCGCAAATGTCCTGCATGCCTACATCAAGAGTTGATATGATGTCGCAACCGTCCACGGGAGCTATGTCCACGATGTTCAGGTATTTGTTCATCACCTTCTGGCGATGGGTGATGCCGTCACGTCCTTTCAGCAATGTGTCGAAAGACAACTCGATGCCGTTCTTAGCCCCTTGCGCGGTGTCAGGGAAAAGGTCTCCGAGCGTACGGGCGGCCAATGAGCCGAACGGCTTCTTGCGTTGATTGTACGCTTGTTCGTGGAACCCGCCTTTGTATTTGTTCAGGTTGAATACAGGCAAGCGTTTCGCTTCTTTATATTGGATGTACGAGATACGTCTCGGATAAATCAGATAGTTGCGGCTGCCTTTTTTGCGTCCCTTTTGCAAGTGCGACTTAAATTCTGCGGCACTTTTATCGGGGAATATCTTATGCAGTCCTTCGCAAATCTCGTTCATGTGGTTCACCAGCATGGTGTCTTTGGTGTAGCCGCCCGCCTTGAAGTCCATATATATGCGGTATTCGGGCAGGGAGCTTGCCATCAGTTTACCGTCGGATGAAAGGATATTGCCGCGGTTGGGCTTTACGGTTACATTCTCCTTTACGAAACGATCGGCTACATCATGCCAGTATTGTCGTTCGGCGAACATGATGATTGCGCCTTTTACGACAATAGCTATTCCCAGCAGTCCCATTATGAGGACTACGAAGAAATAACGGGTCATGATATTTTTCTTATTTACTGCCATTCTCTTTTCCTAAGTTGATAAGGTTTTTAAGTTGTCTCCTTCTCTCCTTGTATCTTATTTAATTAAATACGGTGGATTGGTCGAAGTCTGCAAATCGCTTTCCTTGGTCGCGATATATTCCTCAATGCGCGATTGGCGACTCCGTTCCATCAGCTCCGAACTACGCGTAAGGGCATCGTACTTAATGTCAATCAGTTCTTTTTTTAGTTTATCTATCTCTATCATTTGTTGCTGGCAGGCATAGCGGTTGTGTATATAAAATAGAATCAGCACCATGATCAGCACCAGCATTTTGGTCTGGCGACGGAAAAAGTCTGTAGCCAGAATGTCGCCACCGATAATATTCTTCAGAGACGTGCGGCTTTTGGCTTTCTTCGCCTTTTCCGCTTTCTCTGTTTTCTCATTTATCTGTTTTTCTTCCATTTCCTTCATCACTCTATCATTCTATTGCTTTACTACTTTACCCCTTCTTTTCCGCTATCCTCAGTTTGGCACTTCTCGACCTCGGATTGCGTTCTATTTCCGCTTCATCCGGCACAATCACTTTGTTGTTTACCAGTCGGAACGGGGTTTGTACATTTCCGAAGAAATCCTTCTCCATTTTACCTTCCACATTTCCGGTTTTCATGATGTTCTTCACCATCCGGTCTTCCAGTGAATGATAGGTAATCACTACCAGTCGTCCGCCCGGCTTCAACGCTTCGGTTGCCGCATATAGCATTTCTTTCAGTGCTTCCATTTCCTGGTTCACTTCGATGCGCAATGCCTGAAATACCTTAGCCAGTTCTTTTTTCTCCCGTTCACGGCCGAAGAGTGGTTTTATAACTTCCAGAAACTCTCCGATAGTTGTTATCTTCTGTACGGTTCGTGCTTTTACCAGTACGGATGCCAACTTGCGACTGTTTTTCAGTTCGCCATACAGGTAGAAGATGTCTGCCAAGCGCTCTTCATCATAGTTGTTTATGATGTCTGCCGCAGTATCTCCCGCACGTTTATTCATGCGCATATCCAGTGCACCGTCAAAGCGGAATGAGAATCCCCGTTCGCTGTCGTCGAAATGATGGGAGGATACTCCCAGGTCGGCAAGTATTGCATCCACTTCTTCAATCTCATGATAGCGCAGGAAATTATGCAGATACCTGAAGTTGCTCCGCACGAAGATGAAATGCGGGTTGTCCACAATGTTTTGTTCCGCGTCTTCGTCCTGGTCGAATCCCAGTAGCTGTCCGCCGTCTCCCAACCGTGACAATATTTCGCGTGAATGCCCTCCACCGCCGAAAGTGACGTCTACATACGTCCCGTCCGGGCGGATATTCATTCCGTCCACACTCGGCATCAGCAGCACCGGTACGTGATATGTCAATTCTTCATTCCCCATTAACTACTACTTGTTAATCACTAATCACTACTTGTTAATCACTCTTCCTCTTCATCCCAGTCGTCTTCGTCTCCCAGAATCTCCTGCAAGGCTTCGCTGAACTCTTCCGGGTTCATAAACGGTTGTTCTGTTTTCTCTTTAGCCCAAATTTCTATCGTATTGTCCACACCAATGAAACGTACATCGCTCTGTATGCCGGCCATTTGCAGGTAACGTTTGGGCAGCAGGATGCGTCCATTCCCATCGGGAACCATGATTTCCGCATCGCTCACAAATTGCCGGAAAATGTCTTGGTGTTTTGCGTTCCATTTGTTCAGGCGCTTCCGCAGTTGGTTTTGCGTCTTGAACCAAACGCTTTCTGGATAGAGTACCAGGCAGTCTTGAAATACATCTTTGCGCAGCACAAGTCTTTCTTCGGAGGCAGATTGCAGTTGCCTCCGAAAGCCGGCGGGGATAAATACACGTCCCTTTGCGTCGGTTTTCGCTTCTATGTTGCCCAAAAAATGTATCATTGTTACCTTATTATAATAAGCGACGGTAAAAGTACACATTTCCCCACAATCCCCCACAAGATTTAACTAAAAACTTTCTGAGAAGTTTTCAACACCCTGTTCATTGTTTATTTCGTTGATAATGAACTCTGTGCCGGAAGGCTTTATTAGTGGGGAATTGAGGCGTAAAAACCTTGTTGGTTTTGTGTTCGGACTGTACCTGCACCGTACCCGAGCCATACCTGCTCCATACCTGCTCCGTAGTTTCTCGTATGGAGGTACTTCTAACAGAAGAAGGTGTGGAGCAGGTATGGAGCAGGTACGGTTCGGATGCGGTGTGGAATCTTTTTTTCGATGTTATAGTCTTGCGCTTCTATCTACGATTTTTATAAGGTTGTAGAGTTCTGCTATTTCATCTAAATGTAGTTGGTAATCTCTGAACATGTCATTTAATGAATGGCAGGTGATAATACCATGCTCTACATCATGTGAGATGATTTTTTTGATGGAGATTCCTTCTGTACGGTGTATAATGATAAAATACCAGTCGTTGATGTGGAGGTGGTATTGCCATAGGTCGCGCCTGACTTCCCGACCCAGTACAATGTCTCCATCACAGATAGAGCTTCTGGAGCCGTCATCCATGCTGTCCCCTTCTGCTTCAAACAGGCGGTAGTTGCCATGGTAGGTGCGGTCTACTATAACTGGTAGCGTTGGCAAAGTGTCTATATATTCCTGGTCTCCGTATCCGTTGAGGTATCCGCATTGGGCGCGCAGGTGAACTAAAGGTACATTCATAAAACCTATGTTCTCTATGGGATGTACATTGGAAATAAATTGAGAGTTAGTATTTGCTTTCTGTACTTCTTCTTGCCTATCTATCGGGGTACTAACTGTTTCTTTCTCTTTTTCTCGATACATTTCTCCTTCACCTGTAAGTATCCAATTAGGGTTGTATTGCGGGAAACGTTGAGCTATTTTCTCGCAAGTCATCCTTGATGGTTTTCTTTCTTCGTTAATTAAACGGGTGATAGTTACGTTGTTGTTTAATCCGATAGTGGCGCTGAAGGAATTTTTGTTGTATCCTTCCTGTTCCATAATTAGTTTTATTCTTTCCCAGCCTTCCATACTTGTATTTATTAAAGAGGTATATTGAAGAGAGTTAGTTAAATGCTGTAAAATACTAACTTTATTCTAGATAAAGTTTGTTTTAGTTGTAATAGTTAGTATATTTGCATCGTCAGACAACACCTTTCTTTGCAAAGAAACAAATTATGATTTAAAAGCACAAACATGTATGTATGCTTTGTGAATGTGATTACTAACTATTAACTAATTTTTAAAGATTAAAGGAGACTAAGTTATGAAAAAGTCAGTTTGGAACAAGATTTTGAAAGTGATAATTGCAGTAGCCTCGGCGATATTGGGGCGGATTGGCGGTAGTGAGAAGAAAGGGTAATTTAAACAGTATGTTTATCTCCGGGAACTTCCCGGAGATGATAATAATTAAAAGTGATGTGTTATGAAAAAGATATCTGTACTATTTTTATTGATTATTTGGTTTGCTTTTACGGCGACAATTACTGCACAGAATACGGTACTTTCTCCTGCTTTTCCGCAGGTGATTCCTCAGAGTCCCGAAGTGAACAGGTTGATTGGCATGATTAATTATCCTGTGTCTTATAATACAGGGTTAGTGAAGACGGAAATCCCTATTTATGAAATAAAACTTAATAGTGGGTATACTTTACCTGTAAAGTTAGTATATCAGTCTTCCGGTTTTAAACCTAACGAACGTAGTTTTGTAGGTGCCGGTTGGAGCTTGGTAGCGGAACCGCAGATAGCGCATGCGGTGAATGGATTACCGGATGAAACTCCATATAAAGGACTATACATGAATAAAGGAGTAAATCTTAATGGTGAATTTGTTCAGGATACATTGGTTGATGCCATGTATGGACGTTATGACCTTGAGCCTGATCAATATTTCTACTTGTTACCTCACAAGGGTGGTAGTTTCTTTTTGAACAGACCGGCTAATAATAATTCCAAAAAGGAATTTGTAACTGTTCCTTATGATCCGATTCGGATAGGTAATTCTCCTGATTTGAAGAGTTTCAATATTACAGATACGGATGGTGTACGGTATGATTTTATTCCCATAGAATATACGGAGACTCAAACGGAGAATCAACAAACTGAAGCTATATCGGTGTATAAAGCTGAGCGTATTCTTACGCCAAATAAGGAATCCATCACTTTCTCTTACGAGGGGTTGACGGCAAGCAGTCCATATAAGTATACGCTTCGTAATTACGAGCAAAGTGCTACACTGGATATTAAAAGGCAATCGTCAAATGGTGATGCTACAATAGCATATTGTAATGGGAAGGAGAATGTATTGACCGATGAATTCATTAATTATCCTTATGAAAAATCAAATGGGCGTAAAGTGAAACTGATTCAGCGTGATGTGACAGGAACTTCTACGGTCGGTACTGAGATGAGAATAAGTACTTATAATGTTTTTCACAGTGATGGTATTAAGGATAATGACCTTGTTTTGATGTGTAATGATACTCGCACTACGAATTATTGGATACAGTCTATATCTTCCAAATATCTGAGCAGGATCAATTTTCCCGGTGGTAGTATAGAGTTTACTTATGCTATGATAACCGAATATCAAACAAGTCAGAAAGTCTTGAATGGAATTGTTATAAAGGATTATCTGGGAAATGTGGTGAAACGTTTTCAATTATTGACGGAGAGATTTGGCGAGCGTCCTTGCTTGAACGGTGTACTTGAGACTTCGAAAGACGGGCTTTCGCAGAGGCAATATAGTTTTCAGTACTGGGATCGGCGTGGAGTGGCTTATGATACTCCGCACGTAAACCCATGGGGATATTATCAACTATCAGGGAACAATCAGACGAATATTCCTGAATTGTATACTGAATTTGCGCTTTACAACGATAATGGCATTCCGGTCGATACTATGTATTTTCGTTATGGCGGGAAAGATTTTTATCAAAATGGTGATGAGGCTCCCGGATTGACATTTATGCTTAAGAGTGTCACCTACCCAACAGGAGGAAGGACAGAATTTCAATATGAACGTAATAGATTTGAGGAGCCTCATCGTACGAAATCGGTTTCCAATGGAAGTTTACGTATCAAGGAAATCAAGAATCTACAATCGGATGGTACGGTTGCATCACGGCGTATATTCAAATATGGTAGAGGAGAATACGGGCAAGGACTTCCTGTACGTGTGCTTACTTTCTATGATTTCATGACGTCTTACGAACAGGTTTGTTACAAACAGTTTGCTGGTATGGGTCCTCCTTCTTGGCTCGAAACATACAGGGTTTATAAAGTTGATTTGCATGCACGTCCTGTAGTCAATGATTATTTGGAATCTTCCGCTTCTATAGTATACGACTATGTGGCCGAATATGCGGACGAGGAGGGAAAATGTGGAAAAACCGTATATGAATATGATTATAGTAGCCTGAATGCTATCCGTTCCGTTCGTGAGGCTGTGCCTCCATATTGCCCTTTGCTTCATAAAAGAGCTAATCGTCCGTATAAAGACTGGAGTGTAGGGCAATTGCTGCGTAAAGCTGTTTATGATGGTAAAGGAAATCTGCTGAGTGAGCAAAAGAATACCTATAGAAAGATTGAAAATCTTAAACAAATAACTTATATGAAACTCGAACCGCAAAAAAGTTATTTGTTTTATGACCCGGCTGTAACAAGTTGGGAGACAATACGTACTTTAAAGATAGGTAGAGTAGTTCCTAATCCTGTTGATAGCCGGGCTATTGCCAAAGGTGTGCCGGAACCTTACCGGTATGACGGTTCTTTGTCCTTCTTTACCGGATATAAACTGTTGACTTCTTCGGAAGTGAAAGAGTATGAAGGCGGTCGGACATTTGGCCGTAAAACTGAATATGAGTATAATGATTACTTATTACCTACCATGGTAAAGAATACATTGAACGGGGGAAAAACACAAGTTGAAAGTGTTTTTTATCCTACAGATTTCGCTGATGAAGTTTCAAAAACGATGGTAAACCGTAATATAGTGCGGCCGGTAATACATCGTGTTACTACTATGGGAAATGCAAAATATGACGTATATAATCCATATCGCCTGTCATCGGACATTCCTGTAGTAGATCGCATAGAGACGGGTAAAGGTGATAAAGAGAGGGAAACGCGCATACAGTTTATTAGGTACGATGATTATGGTAATTTATTGGAAGCGGTAAAGGATGGTTCGCAACGTATCTCCTATATTTATGGCTATGGCTCTTTGTATCCGGTAGCTAAGCTTGAAGGTGCGGGTTATGAGTCTTTCCCGGAGAGGTTTGGACAGATAAAAAGTTATTCGGATAGCACGATGTTAGCAGGTACATGTGCCTCTTTGCGCTCTACTCTTCGAGGCATTGGATTGGTGACGTCTTATACTTATCGTCCACTTGAGGGAGTCAGTTCTGTAGTTGCTCCGAATGGGAATCGTAAGAGCTTTCATTATAATAAATTCGGGGAGTTAGCAGCTGAATTGGATTATGGGAATAATAAGGAAAAAGAATATGGCTATCATTATAAATGCGATTCAGTGAGTGCCCCTGTTGAGCCTCCTCCATCTTACCAACCTCTGGAATTGAGGATAGGAGCTGGGCAAACTTATCCCCTTGGTAGAGTTTCAATAGCTGCATGGGGTAGTGGAGGAAGTGGAGATTATTCTTACAGTTGGGTATTGACAAACGATAAAGGTTTGAACTATAGAACAGAAAATTCTAATTTCACCTATGAATTCACTGTTCTTGGAACGTATCAACTGACTTGCACAATACATGATAGGGTGGCAGGGGCAAGTGCCACAAGCGTAGTATCTTTTGAAATAGTACCTAATATGGCTGTTAGTTTTCAGAACATTCATACCTTTAAAGAAGGTAACGAACGCTTTATTGAGGCATACATTGATTGTCCTTGTGAAACAGACATCACCTTCTTATTAGAATATCAGACGAATACATACAAGGGGATTACTTTTTATATAAACGATTATAACAATAACAATAAATTTGTTCGGTATGGCAATGGTGCAGACTTCGTTACTGTGAGATTTCCTAAAGGGCAATCGCGAATTTATATAGTGTATAACCAAGGTGACAAATGCTGCCGGACTGTGATAAATAAAGCGACCAATGGCGTTACTTATCAATATCCCTATGTATTAGATGCGCCGTTAGATTAAATATGGAAAAATATGAAACGATTTATACAATCTTTAATAACAATGCTTTTGGGACTACTTCCGATACAGGTATCTGCACAGTCTTTAAGCAATAATTATGTGCAAACACGCACTTATCGGGAAGCCGGAAATGCTTCTAAATGTATGGAACAGATTCAGTACTTTGATGATTTGGGACGTGAAGAACAATTAGTTCTGAAGCAATTTGCGCCTAATGGGCAGGATTTGGTTTCCGGTATACAATATGACGGTTATGGTCGGAAATGGCGGGAATTTATTCCGGTTCAATCAATAGGTAGTACTGGAAGCTATGTGTCAGGCCTTTCCGAACAGGCGGCCAAGTTCACCGGAGACGCTTCTCCTTACAAGGAAATTGGATATGAAGCCTCTCCTTTGGAACGAGTACTTTTTGAAACGGGAGCAGGTGCGGTTTGGCACAGTGCGGGTAAGAAGAAGTGTAGCGACTATTTGGTGAATGATGCGAGTGTGAACGGGCTTTTATCAGCCCGGCACTACGCCATATCTTCCGATTATAGTATAACACAAGGCTCGCCTTCCGTTTATGCTGCCGGAGAACTCCGGGTTAGCCTTTCAGTAGGTGAGGATAATGACAGTACGCTGACCTTTACGGATAAACAGCAACATACTGTTTTAGTGCGTCAGCGCAACAAGGGAGTTTCGCATGATACCTATTATGTTTATAATGATTACGGGCTTTTATGTTATGTCCTTCCACCGCAACTGGACGGAAGGATTGATGCGACGTCTTTGGGGGGCTATGCCTATAGCTATAAGTATGACGACCGTGACCGCTGCATTGAGAAAAAACTTCCGGGCTGTGAACCTGTCTTTTTGGTTTATGATCGTGCCGACCGTTTAGCGCTTGAACAAAATGGCGTTCAAAAAGGTAAAAAACGCTGGACCGTATACAAATATGATGTATTGGGACGTCTGATTTATTCTTTTGAACATACAGATGCAACTCCTGTTACAACGCTACGAGAAAGGCTGAAAAGTGTATGTGCAGAAGAAAGAGACTCCGGAACGGATAATTTAGGAATAGGCTATACACACACTACCGTATCTTGGGGTACTGACTTGCAGTTGATTCTTGTGAATTATTACGATGATTACAAATTTTTGGAATCATTGGCTTCAACAGAAAGCACCTCTCTGACCTATCAGTCAAAATCCGGTTATGGCGCCCGTTCGGATTATGCTGATGGTTTGCAGACGGGTACCCGTTCATATCTTCTGGATGGTTCTGGGAAATATACTGCTTCGGCAATGTATTATGATCAGAAGGGGCGCTTAGTACAACATCATTCTTCGAATGTTCGTGGTGGCTATGATAAGGAATATTATGCTTATAGTTTCACAGGCAAACCATTACGTCATCATTATTACCATTATGGTGGTAATGGCGGTTCTACTTCTGACAGGGAATATGTTTACAGTTATGATGATGCGGAACGCTTGACGGAAGTGCGTTATAGCTTGAATGGCAGTACGCAATCCGTACTGTACAGTAATAGTTATGACGGTTATGGACGTCTTCAGAAACGGAGCTATAATGCTAGTGGGTATTCCACCTCGTATGTTTACAATATTCGTAACTGGCTGACTGGTATCAGCGGCAGTAAATTTACCCAGAACTTATACTACCATACGGGTAACGGAACTCCTCGTTATGACGGTAATGTCAGTAGTCTGACTTGGAAATCGGGTAATGAGAGTACGCTTCGTGGTTATAAGTTCAGTTATGACGGTTTGAACCGTTTGTTGACAGCTTCTTATGGTGAAGGTTCCTCCCTCAGTGCGAATGTGAATCGTTTTACCGAGCAGATAACCGGATATGACAAGAACGGCAATATCCTAGGCTTGAAGCGTTACGGTCAAACTGGAACCAGTACTTATGGCTTGTTTGATAACCTGACGATGACGCTGAGTGGCAATCAGTTGAAATCGGTAGATGATGTTGCTACTTTCTCGGCTTACAATAATGGCTTTGAATTCAGGAATGGAATTACTTCTTCCCAAGAATACGATTATGACAAAAATGGTAATCTGACTCAAGATTTAAACAAGGATATTAGCAAAATAGAGTACAATTTGCTAAATTTGCCCTTGAAGGTTACTTTTAAGGATGGTAGTACATTCAATTATATTTATGGTGGTAACGGTGTAAAGCTGAAAACGATACATAAGATTGGGGGAACTACAACAACAACAGAGTATTGCAGCAATGTGATCTATGAAAATGGTATTGCTAAAAGGCTGTTGACCGAAGTCGGTTATATCACTTTGTCTGACAAGAAGTCTCATTATTATTTGCAGGATCATCAAGGTAATAACCGTGTGGTTATCAATGAATCCGGTAGCGTTGAGGAAGTGAACCATTATTATCCTTTTGGAGGGCTATATACTAATAGTACGAATGTTCAACCTTACAAGTATAATGGTAAAGAGTTGGATACGAAGAAAGGACTGAATTGGTATGATTATGGGGCGAGAATGTATGACGCGGCGGTAGGAAGATGGCATGCGGTGGATCCGCTGGCGGAGAAGTTTTATGTAGTATCACCGTATGTATATTGTTTAAATGATCCTGTGAAGCATGTTGACCCTGATGGCAAAATCCCTTTTATTGCAGGTCTTCTTGGAGGGGCAATTGATTATATGTTTCAGGTTGCGAGTAATAGGTTTGAGGGTAAATCTTGGTCCGAATCCTTAACTGATATAGATGTCAAGTCTGTTGTAATATCAGCGGGCGCGAGTATGACTGGAGTTGGTCTTGCTAATGTTACAAATAAAGGTATAAAAGCTATAAAGATAGCTCAGACCAGTGCAAAAACTGCAACTGCGCTGAAAATAGCTGGAGAAGTGGCGGTAGATGCAACAGTAAGTGCGACGTCGCAGTATTTGAAGGATGGGGAGATTAGTGGAAAGAATGTAGCTGTTGATGTTGTTACTGGATATGGATCGGGGAAAGTTGGTAGTTTTGTAAAATCTTCGAGACAAAATTCTTCAGAGGGAAAGTTGTTAACTCGTCAAGTTGATCACGCAAGACGAGTTGCTGGAGATAATCCAAGAGCCTCAAGAGCTGAAAAACTACGAGTTGCGACAGAAAAAGCGGAAAGATATGGTAGCGATGCTGCAAATGCGGTCAGTACTACGGTTTCTAATATTGGAAGTGAATTTGTTAATAAAATATTTAGAGATGATAAAGGTAGATAAAGGGTTTTGGTATAGCATGGTTGTTCTGTTTGTTTTTTTATGGTTTATGGAAAACTTTAGATTAGCATTGTTATCAACAATTGGTATATATGGCAATATTTATTTTATTTATAATGTCGCGTGTGTGTATGAAAGATTAAAGATTGCAAACTTTGATTTTAAGCATACAGCATCCTCCAAGGAGTGGATTGCCTTTTTTGTGTCAAGTATTTTAATATGGGGGGCGTTTCTGACTTTGCGGTCGGAAGGAGCTTTTATGATAGCTGTATATTTTCCTTTGCTATTATTACCCCTCTTATTAATAATCGATATATTTAGGATGTTTATAAAGAAATTGTGAAGTTATAGAAGTGAGTTGTTAATGGAATATTTCCCGGTTGTGTGGATTATTGGTATTTCCTAATATGAATTAATCACCCCTAGGCAGGGGTGATTTTTTTGCTCGTTCTCTATATGATGACTGTGACTTTTGTATTGAGAAAAAACTTCCGGGTTGCTCGGCTGCAGTACGGTAGTATATAACCCGTGCTGTACGGTAATAGTTATGACGGTTGTGCCTGCCTGCAAAAGCGGAGTTATAATGCTAATGTGTACCCACCCTCGTATGCTTACAATATTCGTAACAGGCTGACAGCTTCTTGTGGTGAAGGCTCCTCCCTCAGTGCGAATGTGAATCGTTTTACCGAGCAGATAACCGGATATGACAAGAACGGCAATATCCTAGGCTTGAAGCGTTACGGTCAAACTGGAACCAGTACTTATGGCTTGTTTGATAACCTGACGATGACGCTGAGTGGCAATCAGTTGAAATCGGTAGATGATGTTGCTACTTTCTCGGCTTACAATAATGGCTTTGAATTCAGGAATGGAATTACTTCTTCCCAAGAATACGATTATGACAAAAATGGTAATCTGACTCAAGATTTAAACAAGGATATTAGCAAAATAGAGTACAATTTGCTAAATTTGCCCTTGAAGGTTACTTTTAAGGATGGTAGTACATTCAATTATATTTATGGTGGTAACGGTGTAAAGCTGAAAACGATACATAAGATTGGGGGAACTACAACAACAACAGAGTATTGCAGCAATGTGATCTATGAAAATGGTATTGCTAAAAGGCTGTTGACCGAAGTCGGTTATATCACTTTGTCTGACAAGAAGTCTCATTATTATTTGCAGGATCATCAAGGTAATAACCGTGTGGTTATCAATGAATCCGGTAGCGTTGAGGAAGTGAACCATTATTATCCTTTTGGAGGGCTATATACTAATAGTACGAATGTTCAACCTTACAAGTATAATGGTAAAGAGTTGGATACGAAGAAAGGACTGAATTGGTATGATTATGGGGCGAGAATGTATGACGCGGCGGTAGGAAGATGGCATGCGGTGGATCCGCTGGCAGAAAAGTATTATGAAGTAAGTCCGTATATCTATTGTGCCAATGATCCCGTGAAGAATGTTGACTCAGATGGAAGATGGTTTTGGGCTGCTGCCGGTGCTGTCATTGACTATGGTTTTCAGGTTTATGATAATTATCGTTCTGGCAAAAGTGGATATGATGCCTGGGTTGGAAATGTAAATTTTGTTAGTGTTGGTTTATCTGCAATTAATCCAACTGGGAAATTGAAAATCGCTAAAACTTTCATTGTGGAAGCTGCAAAGGAAACTATATCGTATACTGCTAATGAAGGATTAGGGATAAAGGATGATCTAAAGACTATTGCAACTAATGCTCTTATAAGCACGACTGTTGGTGTAGGTGCAGGAAAACTGACAGAGAGTAGTAGTAATAAAGCATTGGAAAATGCCAATAAGGAGATGCGTACAGCTAATCAGAATGTGCGAACTGCACGGAGTCGAGTAGATCGTCGCCCTAATTCTGAATCTAAAAGAATACAATTAGAAACTGCAAAATTCGATGCACAAAAAACTCGAATCAAACAGGTTGGAACTCAAATGCTTAATTCTACAATAGGCCAAATGAATTCGAATGCTGTTGAAGAAATCATAACAAGAGGAGTAGATAGATTTAACTTAAAAATGGATTGGAATGATGAAGAGTACAAGAAGCCCTAAGAAAAAAGAGAAAAGTATTCAGAGAAAGATAAACTGGGTTGTTTCTATTATATTAATTATTTTTCTGCCTATAGCGTATATCTATAAATGTCAGATGTTAAAGGAAAGTGGAATTACGGTTGGTAAGGTAATAAATATATATCGAAGACCTGGGACAGGAGTAGCTCGTGGAAAACTAGCGAGGATTGTCTATTATGTTGATAATCATCGATATGAAATAAATCCTTTTTGGCATCCTGGCGATAACAATACCGTTGGTGATTGTTTCTTACTTGAGTATAGTCTTGCAGACCCTCAAATAGCCGATGTATTATGGGAAAAAGGTAAACAGGCCTGTATGTCGGAATAACTATGGATTATTGTTTCAAGATTTGTCTATTTTTAGAGGTCTGAATTAATGGCTATCCTTATGTGTTTTTCCATGTAAGGGTAGCTTTTTAAATAGAATATCTGAGACTGATGGCGGGAAATTCATGAAACGGCTAATGCTTTTTTGTTGTAATATTTTGTGATTATCTACGATGCTAAGTTCAAAGATGGCACTAAGTTGACAAAAGAATATTCCTATGATGCGAACGGTTACTTGACGGAAGATTCCAACAAGAATATTATAAGTATTCAATATAATTGTTTAAATTTGCCAAGTAAGGTAATATTTAAGGATGGTAGTACAATTGCTTATATCTATGGTACAGACGGAACTAAACTTCGTACGGTTCATCAGATAGGCGGCACTACAACAATAACTGAGTATTGCGGCAATGTGATCTATGAAAACGATACTGCTAAAAGGCTGCTGACCGAAGTCGGTTATATTACTTTGTCCGACAAGAAGCCTCATTATTATTTGCAGGATCATCAGGGAAATAACCGTGTGGTTATCAATGAATCCGGTAGCATTGAGGAAGTGAACCATTATTATCCTTTTGGAGGACTATATGCTAATAGTACGAATGTTCAACCTTACAAGTATAATGGTAAGGAATTGGATGTGAGGAAAGGATTGAATTGGTATGATTATGGAACGAGACAGTATGATGCGGCGGTAGGAAGATGGCATGCGGTGGATCCCCTGGCGGAAAAGTATTATGAAGTATCACCGTATGTATATTGTTTAAATGATCCTGTGAAACATGTTGATCCTGATGGGAAGATTGTAGGTACTGCCATTGGTGGAATTTTTGGTGGTATAGTTGGTGGATTCAGAGCTTATAGAGAAGGTCGGAATGTTTGGGCAGGTGTTGCAGAAGGTGCTGTTTCCGGTGCAATAACAGGTGCCGCTGTTGATTTAGCTGTTGGAAGTGCTGTAGCAACCGGTGGAGGCTCTCTGCTTGTTTTGGGAGTAGGAGCTGCTGCAGGAACTATTGGTGGTGCAGGTGGCGCTGTTGCTGGCGATGTTGTTGGGCAGGTTGTTGAACAATTAGATAAAGGAGAAGTTAAAATATCAACAGAGAATTTCTCTAGTAAAGCTGTAAATGGAGCGATTGCTGGTGCAGTTGGAGGAGTAGCAAGTGGTGTTGCTAGTAACTTAGGAAAAATGTTCACTACTTCTGCTAAGTCTATTCAGCAAACAATGTCGAATAATATAAATTCTACATCAACAGTTTTGAGAGAAATGGGAGCATCTGCTGAAACGACAGGTGTAGTGGTTAATCAAATAACAAAAGGAATGGGTGAGGTTGGAAAAAAGACGGCGAATTCAATTTGGAGAATTGATGCTGGGACTTCTATTACAACAGAGTTTTCATTAAAAATAACGGAGGATAAATGGAATCAGTAATTAGATTTATTTATAAATTAGCCTTATATGCGGGGCTTTTTGTATGTGGTAGTGCATTCCTTTTTTCTATAATTATGTATGTAATGTATAATGGTATAGGAAATGTTTTTAAATATGTACCAGCTGACAACTGTTCATATATATTGGAAAATGATACTGCTGTGAAGAGGCCTAGTATGGTGTTGAAATATCAATATCGTTTTAGAAATCAAACTTATAATGGTGAACATTCCTTTTTTAGTGAAGATATGAGAGAAAGTCTTGATTCTGTAACAGTTTATTGCAATACTGTCATCCCGTCTCTTAGTATGGTGAAAGGAGTACCTAACTCTGTGTATAAGCAAAGACATTACTTGGTACACATATGTATTTCCTTTTTAGGGTTTCTTTTTACTTTCCTTATTTGGAGATTTGCAGATCATGATAAATGGATTGGGGTGTATGCACGTGGAGAATATAAGAGTAAAAAATAGCGGGAATTAAATCCGCCTTAATTAAACAACCCCTGTTTCATGCATTTTATGTGGCAGGGGTTGTCACTGCATTGGGAAGAAGTTTCTCGACTGTGAATCCATTTCTTTGGTTTATGATCGTGCAGATCGTTTAGTGCTTGAACAAAATGGCGTTCAAAAAGGTAAAAAGTGCTGGACTGTATACAAATATGATGGATTGGGACGTCTGATTTATTCTTTTGAGCATAGAGATGTAACACCAGTTGCAACACTACGAGAAAGGCTGAAAAGTGTATGTGCAGAAGAACGAGACTCGGGAACGGATAATTTAGGAATAGGCTATACACACACTTTTGATGCACAAAAAAACTCGAGTTAAACAGGTTGGAATTCAAATGCTTAATTCTACAATAGGCCAAATGAATTCGAATGCTGTTGAAGAAATCATAACAAGAGGAGTAGATAGATTTAACTTAAAAATGGATTGGAATGATGAAGAGTATAAGAAGCCCTAAGAAAAAGAGAAAAGTATGCAGACTAAAATAAACTGGGTTGTTTTGGGCGTACACTTAAGAATAGAAGCGTACGCCCATATTCTCACTCCATTCCGAACACCTTCCGGTAATGATCTACAGAATCTCCCATACCATTGGCGCCAGTTTGTGCATTGTATCCATACGTGTACTCTCCTAGATGGTCAAAATACAGAGTTGCGCAATCCGTGTTCCGGTCTTTGAACTTGCGGAATTCTTTCCACAGGGCATCGTATTTCTCGATAGCCAGCCGGATCACACTCTGGTCTACCGGATATTGTTTCGTTTCATAAAGATATCCTCGCAGATTGATGATCCAACCCTGCTCCATGATGGCATACAATAAATAACCATAGCGGGCAGAGGTTCGGATATAATGTTCGGTAGCTGTATCGGAGCAACGGACACGTTGTGCAAGATCTTCAATTTCCTGCCACAGGGCAGTAGCCAGTTTCTTTTCGTACAGTGCCTCTTCCACGAGGTTCTTCTGATAAATATCGTCGAACATACTGCGTTGCCGGGGAACTCCGCCGATGATTTCATCACGTGTCCAGGTGGCGGCAAGCTTGTGTATCAATGAACCGCGTCCACGGATAATGGCGTCGGCAGAGAGCAAAGACAGACGCCGGAAATAAGGGCGGGTTTCGGGAGTGATACCTATTTTATCTGCGTATTCATCGAAGATTTCAGCTTCCGGACGTGACGGGTTCTGTGCCCATTTACTCATAACATAAGCATTCAGGTCACACCATAATTCATTCTTCAGGAATGGACCACTCCACCCTCCACCGCGCGACCAAGTCCAGACACCTCTGAATAGGGAGTCTGTTTTGATGTCATTCAGGCAGCGCGGTGCCGGCTTACCTTTATATTCTTCGAATCCGTCAATCACACCGGCAGCGATGTAATTAGGATAGGCTCCTTTACCCTCATATTCACGCTGGCATTGCACTTCTACAATTTGCTTGTGTTTGCCCAGTGTGAGAGTCTTGTTGAAAGGATAGGTGCGAAAGTAATCACCATTGGTGTGCTTGATGGCGATGTACAGATTGGGATGGGCGGGAACCTGCTCTGTCACGGCCATATAATAATCCGGGCGAATGTGGAAGAAACCGAAGTCCCATGTACGGTAGATGATTTGTTTGTTGCGGCGTACACAGACTTCCTCGCGCAGGAGGTTCATCAGGCGGATATGTGTCTGTATACTTTCATCATATGCTTTTTTATAGTCTACCGGTCCATTGCCCATGTGGTAAGGAATGTTATGCGTGTAAGTTTCTCCGGTGCGTATCACCAGTCCGTCCATCTCCGGAAAAGTATTGAAGAGTTCGCGGAGCATGAGACGATGGATTTCCCAGGTTTTCTCTTTCCGGAAGGAAATTTTGCCGCTTTCATCGCAAATCTCGGACTTGTATAACTCCACCAATCGCTTGGGCAGTACGATAATGTCTGTGAAGTAGTAGCACTTCAATCCTTGTTTGTGGCAATCTCTGATTTGTTGCCGGATTTCTTTTTGCAGGGATAAAGCCCATTCGCGTTCCTCGCTGCCTTTAGGAAATATACGCTTATCGAACTTGTCGAAGGTGAGGGCGCATTGCGGAAACTTGAACTCATTAATTACCATTCCATTGTAGCCGTATGCAGCGAGTTTGGCAGGTTCACGGAAAGACGTTTCGGTCATGGGTTCTCCTGGATTGTGATGCACCATATCCATAACAATGTAATCTTGAGGAACACTTTGCCCTTGCAGGGTAGAGAAAGATGCGGCGAGTAAAGAGATCGCCAGCCATTTCTTTAAATGAGGTTTTATCATAGTCCTGTTTTTTGGTTTCAAAGATAGGGCGGGTGGATATAAACAACTATAAATATCGTCTCAAAATCTATGATACTTATCCCAGTTTAACGTAATGTAGATACGTTTCTTCTGTGTCTTGTGCGCAGACTGGATAAAATTGGATTAAAAATAGCGATTATTGTAATCGTGTTTTTCTGTTTTGCCCTATTTTTGCATCGGATGTCAAGGGCTGTTGTCATTGCATCGAGTCATGTATACCTAAAAATAATACTATCCTTATGAAGAGAATCATTCATTTCATTCTGATCGCTTTGTTCTTAATTCCCTGCTGTGCTGTGCGGGCATCTCATCAACCTGAGTTTTCTACTGCCGGTTTCTTCCAACTGCCCAATTCCGGACGCGAAGTGTTTTCTATGAATCCTGCCTGGCGCTTTTACAAAGGAGCCGTTGCGAGTGCTGAAGCTGTGAACTTCAATGATGTGGAATGGATGGTAGTCTCCCTTCCCAATGGCATTGAATATTTGCCGACGGAAGCCAGCGGCTGCATCAATTATCAGGGAGAAGTCTGGTATCGCAAGCACTTCACCCCCGCGGATGCTTTGAAAGGGAAGAAACTGTTCCTGCACTTCGAAGCCATCATGGGAAAGAGTAAGGTATTCGTCAACGGGAAGTTGCTGACCGAACATTTTGGCGGTTATCTGCCTATAGTAGTCGATGTATCTGATGCACTGAATTGGGGAGAGGATAATGTGATAGCCGTGTGGGCGGATAACAGCGATGATACGAGCTATCCTCCCGGAAAGGCGCAGGATGTGCTCGACTTTACCTATTTCGGCGGCATTTATCGTGATTGCTGGCTGATAGCCCATAATCCGGTCTTTATCACTGACCCGAACTTTGAGAACGAAGTAGCAGGTGGAGGTCTGTTTGTGGCTTATGATAAGGTGTCGGATGCCTCAGCCGAAGTGTTGTTGACAGCACACGTGCGCAATGACAGCCGCAAAGCCTTTACGGGTGTTGTGGAATATGAGTTGCAGCAACCGGACGGCGTGCAGGTTGCGTTTCTGAATGATAAGATACAGGTACGTCCGGGAAAAGCGTTTACCTCGAAAGATAAAATCACGGTGAAGAACCCGATGCTGTGGAGTCCGGAAACTCCCACCTTATATAACCTGATTGTACGCATCCGTGACCGTGAAGGCAATGTGGTGGACGGTTATCGCCGCCGTATCGGCATCCGTAGCGTAGAGTTTAAGGGCAGGGACGGTTTCTGGCTGAATGGCAAACCTTATGAAAGTCCGTTGATTGGCGCTAACCGTCATCAGGACTTTGCGGTGGTAGGTAATGCCGTTGCTAACAGTATTCATTGGCGTGATGCAAAGAAGCTGCGTGATGCCGGAATGAAAGTAATCCGCAACGCCCATTGTCCGCAAGACCCGGCATTCATGGATGCATGCGACGAGCTTGGGCTGTTTGTCATTGTCAATACCCCCGGCTGGCAGTTCTGGAATGATGCTCCTGAGTTTGCGCAACGTGTATACAGTGATATCCGCAACCTTGTGCGACGCGACCGTAACCATGCTTGTGTATGGATGTGGGAACCTATCCTCAATGAAACCTGGTATCCGGAAAACTTCGCCAAGAACACCCGTGATATTGTAGACCAGGAATATCCTTACCCATATTGTTATTCCGGTTGCGACAGCGGAGCACGCGGCAAAGAACATTTCCCGATACTTTTCACCCATCCTTCCTACGATGGCAAATCGTGGGGCGACAAGAATGCCAATCCTAAAATAACCTACTTTACCCGTGAATGGGGTGACAATGTGGACGATTGGAGTTCGCATAACTCTCCCAGCCGTGTAGCCCGCAACTGGGGAGAACAGCCTATGCTTATCCAAGCGCAACATTATGCCAACCCCACTTATACATATACCTGTTACGATGCCCTTTACCGCACTCCCCGCCAACATGTGGGCGGCTGCCTGTGGCACTCGTTCGACCATCAGCGCGGCTATCATCCCGACCCGTTCTATGGCGGATTGATGGATGTATTCCGCCAGCCCAAGTATTCCTACTATATGTTCAAGGCACAGCGTTCGCTCCGGACGGAAGAACGGCTTTTTGAAACCGGTCCGATGGTGTATATTGCTCATGAAATGACACCGTTCTCCGGCAAGGATGTGACTGTTTATTCCAATTGCGATGAAGTGCGCCTCACCTTCTTGAAAGATGGAAAGACTTATACTTATAATAAACCGGTAGTTAAAGAAGGTATGCCTTCGCCTGTTATCACTTTCCCCGATGTCTACGATTTCATGGTTGATAAAGCAATGTCACGTAAGAAAAAGCAGGATGAAGTATTGCTGCGGGCGGAAGGTTTGATAGACGGCAAGGTGGTTGCTACGCACGAAGTTCACCCTGCCCGTCGTCCGGAGAAAGTATTGCTTTGGGTTGACAATGAGAATGTGGACCTGGAAGCCGATGGTTCCGATTTTGTCACTGTAGTAGCTGCCATAGCCGATAAGAACGGGAATATCAAACGTCTGAACAACTATTATGTGAAGTTCCATGTGGAAGGTGAGGGGCGTATTCTGGGTGATGCCGGAATATTGGCAAATCCCGCTCCGGTGAAGTGGGGGACGGCTCCGGTGCTGATACAATCCACTTTGAAACCGGGGACGATAAAAGTAACGGCAAGTGTGCTCTTTGAAGGTTCGCAGATGCCTGTAAGTGCTGTATTAGAATTGGAAAGCTATTCTGCGGCCCATCCATTGATCTATTTGGAGAAAGATGCGGCGCTGATTACCGATTCATCTTCTTTGCAGTCTGCCGGAACGTCCGCAAAGTCGGCTGTGGAGTTGGAGCAGGAGAGGATTCTGAAAGAGCAGAATGCTCAAAGGCTGAAAGAAGTGGAACAGCAACAAGAGGATTTCGGTGAGAAGAATAAGTGAGTAAGTAAGTGACGAGCAAATAAGAAAAACATATTAAACATGAAACATATAGGTATAACTTTAGGAACAGGCTTGTTGGCTACTGTTGCTTTGTGTGCCAATGCGGCAAACAAGAATCCCAAACCTAACATTATCTTTATCCTCTGCGATGACATGGGATACGGGGATTTAGGGTGCTACGGACAGAAATACATTGAAACGCCTAACATAGACCGTATGGCAGCCGAAGGCATGCTGTTTACTCAAGCCTATGCCGGTAGTCCGGTGAGCGCCCCTTCCCGTGCTTCGCTGATGACGGGGCAACATACGGGACACACCCATGTGCGTGGAAACAAGGAGTATTGGCAGGGAGTTCCAACCGTAAAGTATGGGATTAATGATGAGTTCACCGTTGTCGGTCAGGAACCGTACGATGAGAACCACATCATTCTTCCTGAAATCATGAAGAAGAACGGTTATACTACAGGAGTCTTCGGCAAGTGGGCAGGAGGTTATGAAGGTTCTTGTTCCACACCGGATAAGCGGGGTATTGATGAATTCTATGGTTATATATGCCAGTTCCAAGCTCATTTATACTACCCTAACTTTCTGAACAGATACAGCACACAGGAAGGAGACACAGGAGTTGTACGCATCCTGATGGAAGATAATATCAACTATCCGATGTTTGGTGATGATTATAAGAAACGTACCCAATATTCGGCCGACCTGATTCACCATAAAGCGCTGGAATGGCTGGACCAACAGGACGGAGAGCAGCCTTTCTATGGTTTTTTCACCTACACCCTGCCACATGCGGAACTTGTACAACCGAATGATTCCATCTTGAAAGATTATAAGAAAAAGTTCTTTAGAGATAAAACCTGGGGAGGGGTTGAAGGTGGTCGCTATAATGCTACCGAGCATACCCACGCACAGTTTGCCGGTATGATTACCCGTCTGGACTATTACGTGGGTGAAGTCTTGGAGAAACTGAAAGAAAAAGGACTGGACAAGAACACCATCGTCATTTTCAGCAGCGACAACGGACCTCACGAAGAGGGCGGAGCGGACCCGGAGTTCTTCGGACGGGATGGGAAACTGCGTGGTCTGAAACGCCAATGTTATGAAGGTGGCATCCGGATTCCTTTCATTGTGCGCTGGCCGGAACGCATCTCTGCCGGTTCGGTAAACGACCATCAGTTGGCATTTTACGACATCATGCCTACTTTCTGCGAATTAATAGATGACAAAGGCTTCCCGAAGAAGTATGTCAATAAGAAGTTAGAAGGTGACTGTTTCGACGGTCTCTCTTTTGCCCCGACCTTGTTAGGCAATGCCGACAAACAGCAGAAGCATGATTTCCTCTATTGGGAATTCCATGAAACTGACCAGATGGCTGTTCGTATGGGAGACTGGAAACTGGTAGTCAAGAAAGGGAACCCTCATCTGTACGACCTTGCAAAGGATATCCACGAAGATAACGATATAGCGGCGCAACATCCGGATATTGTAAAACGGATGCTTGAAGTTATCCGGCAGGAGCACAGACCCAACGATATGTTTCCGGTTACATTGCCGAAATATGCCTCATATTGATCCGGAGATTGTGGAATCGTTATAACTATCTGAAAATGTGATTGATGAATGGCGTAATTATCGTTGTTGCTTTGCCAACATTTTGCCACCGTATTGGCAAACTTTTGCCAAGCCTATGGCAAAGTTTTGCCAAGCTTATGGCAAAGTCTTGCCATACCTATGGCAAAACCTTGCCACTTCGATGGCAAGCATGAGGATATAGTGATATAAAAATTACCCCAAAGCCTTTCAGGAATGTTCTTCCTTATACTGCGTCGGCGAACATCCCATATACTGTTTGAATACCGTACTGAAATAGCGTGATGTAGAGAACCCTGTCTGATCCGCTATCTCATTTATACTGAGGGTGCTATGCGTAAGCAGCCATACAGCCTTTTCCATCCGGATCTTAGTAATATAATCATTTGCCCCCATTCCGGTTAGTGCCTTCAACTTGTTGTAGAGGGAAGCGCGGCTGATGCCCAGCTCTGTGCAGAGTAACGGTACTCCCATTTGCGGGTTCTCCAGATTATCGGAAATAGCTTTATTCATCCGATTGAGGAATTTCTCGTCGGCCGAACTGAATGTACTTTCCTGTGGTTGGGGAAGCAAACCTGTGCCGGAGTAGCGCATCCGCATTCGTTCACGGTTTTTTAGCTGGCTTTGAATAATTGTATAGAGAATATCGACTTCAAAAGGTTTGGTCTGATAAGCATCCGCCCCATTCTTGTAGCCGAATGTCTTGCTCTCTTCATCATTGCGGGCTGTGAGCAGAATAACGGGAATATGGCTGATTTCCAAATCTTCCTTGATCTGTTTGCATAATTCGTAGCCGTTCATGCGAGGCATCTGAATGTCGCTGACAACAATATCCGGATGCGACTCACGGCAGATGTGCAGAGCCTCCTCACCATCATAGGCCACCCATATCTGTTTGAACTTATTCCTGAGAGCCTCCGACAGATAATCGGTCAAATCTTTGTTGTCATCTACAATAAGTAATGTGTTACCCTGGGTTTCTTCCTTTCCGCTTGTTCCGTCCGGGATGCTTTCCAGCTCTTCGGTAGAAGCTAATAACTCATTCAGATAAGGCTGGGGTTGTAGCGTAACTTTGCCCGGTTGCGTATCCCGCGGCAGTTCGAACCAGAAGGTGGACCCGGGAGAGTCTCCATGATCGTAGGCACCGATACTTCCACCATGCTGTTCTGCGAGGATTTTGGAGTAGGAGAGTCCGATACCCGTTCCGGGGCGACTGTTGTTGCCCTGATAGAACCGGATAAACAGATTGTTTATGTCTACATCCTTTAAGCCCGGACCTTGGTCTGAGATGGAAATGCGGACACGGGTTTGGTCTTCCGATAAACTTGCAGATACCTCAATCAGACTGTTTTCATCACTGTATTTCAATGCGTTGATTAGTAAGTTGGTTAAGATGGTGCTGCATTTTTCTTTGTCGAAACAAAGGGTATTCACATCTTTATCCGGGGTATAGGATATGGAAATACCTTTCATGTTGGCTTCCGGCCTGAAGTCGGCTATGAGTTGCTCAATCCACGAATTTAATTCTACGCTTTCGATATTCAACGAACTTTGTCCCACTTCCATTTTCCGTACATTCAGCACCATGTCCAATAGTTTCTTCATGCGCCCCGATTGCCTGCTGATACTTTGTATTACCGGATACTTTTCATCTTCAGGCGACAATGTTCCCAACAACTGTTTCAGTGGAGCATGTATCAGGGTCAGCGGGGTGCGAAGTTCGTGGTTGATATTGATGAGAAAACGTACCTTTTCTTCATATACCTGCTGCTCATGTTCTTTCATTGCCCATTTCAGCTTGTTCTCTTTGCGGCGCAGCAGGGAGAAGAAAGCCAGTATAATACCTATGCAGGCTACTACAATACAGCAAATAGTGAACCAGACGGACTTGTACCACGGTGGAAGTACCACTAATTCCAGTATCCGATAGTCTTCCGTCCACCCGCCGCTACGGGTACTGCACGAGGCTAACACCTGATAGGTCTTTGCCGGTAGCCCGTTGAACGTCAGTTCCGGTTGATAAGAGTACATGATTTGCCCATCCATGCCGCGCAAGGTGTACCGGTACATGGGCTTGCGGAAAATATCTCTGTCATGGGCAATGATTTTGATAGAGATAGGTTTGCTGTGTTCCTGTACGGTTAGGCTGCGTCCATTTTTTATAAAGGCATTCATTCGTTCTCCGCCCACAGCCACGTCGGCCAACTCAAGAACAGGAGGAACTGTATCTTCGTCCGGCAGTTGTTTGTCAATGCAAAGCAAGCCGTTGACCCCTCCCATATAAATGTCCCCTTCTGCGGATAGTAGCCGTGGTTTCTCCAGATACTCGTTTTGGATAACGCCGTCCGATTCTCCGTATAGGATAAACTCTCCTTCATGGATGAGGTGGGCAAACAGTTTTCCGTCCGTCCCTATCCATACACGTCCCCGTCTGTCACAAATCAGTGAGTTGATTTCATTAATCAGCTTATTGGGGATGTTGACATGTTCGTGCTTTTCTGCGGAATACCGACTGAGTCCGTAATTGCTTCCTATCCAGAAAATGCCGTTTTCATCAACTGAAACAGTATTGAATATCGTGTCTCCTGTGCAATGATACAGCGTCTCTAATCGGTTGGTCCGGGAGTCTATCTGATAGATGCATTTGATGTCGTGCAAATAGGAGATGGGACCATTCTGGCATATTGGTAAGACAGTACCAATGATTGCCGGAGTATGTTTATCTAAGGAGATAGGGGTGAATTCTTTCTTTTCTATGTGATAGCTATAAGGTATTTCAGAGAGTAGCAGCACTGTTTCCTGAGAGTTCCGGAAGACATTTACAGCCTTTCCGCGTTGGCACAAGAGGGCGTTGATGCTGTCGTTCACGATAATCAATGGCCGGTACTCTTCGGTTTGTTTATCAAAGAAGAATAATCCTTTACTGAACAAAGAGACCAGCAGGTGCCTTTTGTCCACTTCCGTAATGGAAGAGATTTTGTCTCCCCAGGTAGACTTTGTATGGTAGAATCTATTGTCGTCGGGGTAGAAACGGTTGATCCCGCCGCCGTCTGTTCCTATCCATATATCCTTTTCTTCGCCCTGATAGATGCTTAACACTGCTTTTTCGCTCAGTCCGTATTCTGTGCCGGGCAGCGCATCAGAATATATCTTCATTCCCACTTCCCTGATATTTATCAGTCCGCCGCGTACACTGCCTGCCCACATGTTGTTGTTTGAGTCGGAATATAAGCAGAGGATGGAGTTGACCGGCAGGGAATAAGGATTACCGGGTGCGTGGGCTATGGTGGATATCTCATCATTCTCCGGATTCAGGATATAAATGCCTGAACCATCTGTTCCAATCCATATCTGTCCGTTGTTCTCAGCCAGGGAAAGCACTACATTGGTTTGCAGGAGGGAGTTCCCGGTGTGATAGGAATGCAAAAGTTTACCTTGGCGGTCATAACATTTCACTCCCTGATGATAGGGGGCGAGCCATATATGTCCGTCTTTGTCTATCAGGCTGGTTATGATTTCATTACTTTCAAAAGGAACAGGGTGAGTCCGTCCCGTAGGTATATCGACGAGCAGTGCATGGCTCCAACGGCTGGTGCACAGCAGAGTCCGGTCGTCCCATTTTTGCAGATTGGTGATGTTGTAATGGCTGTTGGGAGTCAGCGGACATAGGAATCTGATTTTGTGATTGGCATAATCATATTTATATAGTCTTCCATTGCCTCCGAATATTACTCCGTCCGTCCAGGGACAAATGGAAGACACCACTACCGGATTTTGGTCTTCATCGCGCGCCTGCAGGAAAGTGTCTTCCTGATAGTTGTAGTGGAAGAGTCCTTTCGGCGTGATGGCCCAGATGGTATGTTCTTCGTCTTCAATGATATGGGTGATATTTCCCAATAAGTATTTTCTTAGCTCGTAACCGTCAAAACGCCCTATACCGGACTTGGTTCCGATCCATACATATCCTTTGTCGTGGCTTACTACCAGGCAACGAACAGAAGAGGACAGACCGTCCTGGGTACTAATCTGCTGGAAAGCATATTGTTTATTACCTGTAACTTTACCCGGTAGGAATAACAGCAGGCACAATATGAATGCGGTTAACATGTTTTTCTTCATGGTGCTATACAAAGATTGGAACAAAAGTAGTCTTTTAGTGCGAACCTGACAAAACAAAAAACATGTATTTCATGGTGTTAAACTCCATTTTTATCTATTTTAGCTCCAAAATTGCCTATAGGCTTTCCGGGAATGGGTCTATGGCTAAAATTGGACTTGGAAATAGTGATTATTGCACCGATGCTTTCCCCGCTCGCTTTACATTTGCATCGAAATCACTGTTAACAAATGTCTTTAATTTAAATTTAATTCTATGAGACAGAAACTATTTAATGTATTTCTTGTATGCCTGTTCTGCTTGACGGTACCTGCCGTTGCTTTTGCACAGCAAGCAATTAAAGTAACAGGTAAAGTAATTGACAGCACTAATGAAGGTGTACCCGGTGTCAATGTGTCTGTAAAAGGAGGATCTTTAGGTACTATCACTGATATTGATGGTAACTATAAGATTGATGTTCCTAACTCTAAATCCGTATTGGTCTTTTCTTTTATTGGCTATGCGAAACAGGAAATTCCTGTGGGAAACAAGACGGTAATCAATGTGACGATGAAGGATGATACGCAATTGCTGGATGAGGTGGTTGTAGTAGCTTACGGTACATCACGTAAAGGTGATCTGACCGGTGCCATTACTTCCGTGCGTCCGGATGAAAATGAAGCTTCAAAAGCTATTTCTATTGATAACTTGCTGCAAGGTAAAGTCGCCGGCCTTAGTATGAGTGTTTCGTCATCTACTCCGGGTGCTGCCAATTCTATTACCATTCGCGGTGCTAACTCATTGCGCGGAGATAATCAGCCGTTGTACGTTATTGATAATGTACCTCAAGCATCTACCGGTGAATTTGCGCAATCTGCTATGGGAGGTGGTGACTTCCAGATAGCTCAGGATCCGTTGAGCTCATTGAATCCGTCCGATATTGAGGATATCACTGTATTGAAAGATGCTTCGGCAACTGCTATTTATGGTTCCCGTGGTGCAAATGGGGTTATTCTTATTACGACTAAGAAAGGTAAAGAAGGTAAAGCCAGAATAAATGTCAGTGCTAACTTTACTATTGCTGATGCTGCTAATCTTCATAAGATGATGGACTTGCGTTCTTATGGTATGTATAAGAATTCTCAAGTGGAAGAAGCTTCCCGTTTATTCTATTTTGTTGGCGATGAAATACGTTATGTTACGAATGACAAAGTAGCCGGTTATGATCCCAATGATCCTACCACATATTCTTTGCCGGACTACGTGAATTGGCAAAAGGAACTTTACCGTTCCGCTTTTTCACAGAACTATTCAGCGTCTGTAAGCGGAGGTGCCAATGGAATGCGTTATTACTTCTCGGCAGGTTTTAAGAATATAGAAGGTATTGCCCGCAATACAGGTATTAAGCAAGGGGACTTCCGTGGTAATATCAATGTCGATTTATCTAAGACTGTTACTTTAGCAGTTAACTTGAGTGGTTCTTTGAAGGAAAACAATATGATGGGTGGCGGTGATACCAAAGGTGGTCCTACCGGTTCGGCTGCTCGTACGGCTATTGATACTCAGCCTTTCCGCAAACCGTCTGATGACCCGACATTGCAAGATGCTGAAAATACGGATGTTGATAGCTGGGTGACAGATTATACCGACTTGGCTCATGACAAAACTTTCAGAGGATCTCTTGATTTAGGTTGGAAGATTACTAAGTTCTTGAGATATAATTTACGTACGGGCGGTAATATTATGATAAATGACCGTGGTCGTTGGTATGGCCTGGCTCTATTTAAAGGTCGAAATGAGCAAGGTGTTTTAGCTTTGACGGATTGGAACAGAAGCAACTATAACGTTGAAAACGTATTTAATCTGAATACTAATTTAGGCAAAATCGCTAAATTAGATGCTACTCTTGGTATTACTTATGATGTTTATAAAGATTTGACCAAGAATATTTATGCTACGAATTTCACAAACTTCGATTTTGGAGTGGATGGCCTTCATATGGCAGGGCAAAAAGATTATAAGCAGCCTATACAAAAAGACTATCAATTACTTTCTTATTTAGGACGTGTGAATTTGAGCTTTTATGATAAATATCTGGTAACTGCATCATTACGTGTTGACGGCTCAAGTAAATTCCAAAAAGGAAAGCGCTTTGCTTACTTCCCGTCTGCATCCATTGCATGGCGTATGGAACAAGAAGAGTTCATGAAAGATATCAATTGGTTAAGCCAACTCAAACTGCGCGTCAGCTATGGCGAAACGGGTAGCCAGAGTATTGCTCCTTATTCTACATTCTCAGACTATGCACGTGTAATGGATTATGCCACTGCTAACGGTGAAAAAGAACTGGCAGCTGTAGTTTCAAAATTGCAGAATGACGGATTGAAATGGGAACGCACTTCTTCATGGAATGCCGGTTTTGACTTTGGGGTATTGAAACAACGCATCACTGGATCGTTCGAATATTATAAAAAGAAAACTTCCGACTTATTGATTAACCGTGATTTGCCATTGTCAAGCGGCTTTGCTTCGGTGACGATGAATCAGGGATCATTGACCAATGAAGGTGTTGAATTCTCTTTGGATGCTACGATTATTGATAATAAGGAGTTCCAATGGAGTTTGGGAGGAAATATCGGTTATAATAAGACTAAGATTACAGAATTGGGACTCCCTGAAAGTGTCTTCAGCGATAATGTTAAAGGACGTGGATATTTAGGTAATACATTGGGTAGTCATTTTGGAGTGGCTAATATCTTCCTTGAAGGCAAAGCTCCGGGCCTCTTCTATGGTTATCAGACAGATGGAATTGTACAGGAATCAGATTTGACGGATGGCTCTTATAAGATAACCAAGGATATCAATGGCGGAGTTCCTCAAGCCGGTGATATTAAATTTATAGACCAGAATGGAGATGGAGAAATCAACGAAGCAGATAAGATGATTCTCGGTGATCCTAATCGCCCGATGACTTACGGTTTCCAGACAAAATTGACCTATAAGGGTTTATCTCTGTCCGCAGCTTTTACAGGTGTATCCGGTTATGATGTACTGAATACGAATGTTAGATATGAGCAGACTCCGAGCCGGCAAACAAGTAATTTATATCAGAAGGTTTATAATGGAATGTGGACTGCTGAGAATCCTACTAATCTTTATCCGCGTTCTACTTACAAAATGCCTGATGTCGTAATGGATCGTTATATTGAAGATGCAAGCTACTTGCGTTGTTCCGATATAACATTGAATTATGTTTTGCCTAATAAATGGATGAAAAAGATAGGTTTCCGTACTACCAGCATATTTGCATCAGTAAAGAATGCCTTTGTGATAACAGATTATAGCGGCTACGATCCGGAGGTGAATAGTTTTGCTTTTGATGGTTTGCGCCCGGGTATTGACATGAGTTCATTCCCGAACATGCGTTCGTTTATTTTTGGTATCAATGTTAATTTCTAAAAGGTAAAGTCGATGATTATGAAAACATTAAAATATATAACTTTAGTCCTGGGAATCTCTTTGTTTTCTTCTTGCTTGGATGAAGAACCAAAATACTCAATGGACAATGGTGTACAGTTTAGCAATGAATCTAATGCGAAAATGGCATTAGATGGATGCTATGGTTATATGACTACTCATAGTGTGTATGGTCATTTCTATACGGAACTTACAATCGGAGCGTCCGGTTTCGCATGGTTCACGACAAATGGCAGTTATCAGGATGATTATGTGTCTTTAAGAGCGCGTCTTTCGGACGACTTGAATCAGGGAGTTTGGGAAGGGCTTTATAAAGTAGTGAATGAAACGAATACTTTTATAGCAAATGTGGCAGATAGCCCATTGGATAATAGTGTGAAGGTAACAATGACCGGACAGGCGAAGTTCTTGCGTGCATTAGCATATTATAATCTAGCTACTATCTGGGGAGATGTTCCTTATAAAATAGCAGCATCAGCTATTGGAGCGGTTGAACTGCCGCGTACACCTAAGGCACAGATTTTTGCACAGTGTGAGTCGGACTGGACAGATGCTTTCAATACATTGCCGGAAACAGTGACTGATGGATATGGTTCTAAGTGGGCTGCCAAAGCATTTTTGGGTAAACTTTATCACACAATGGCTTGCCAGGGAGATGAAACGGCTTGGCAGAAAGCCAAAGAATGTTTTGATGCCGTGTATGGTAAATTCGCTCTTGAAAGTAAATTCCAAAACCTGTTTGTCGATAATGTGAATAACAGCAAGGAATCTATATTCCAGTTGAACTACACAACTACTTCCGACTATAACAAGAGTCGTTTACATTGGGTTTTCTCTGCCAGGGATTGCGGTGTGGGAGTAGCGTGGGCGCGTACTACTATTACTAAGTCATTCTATGACAAGTTCCGTGGAACATATCCGGGCGATCCCCGTATAGACGGAACCTTCTTTAGTAAGTGGCGCAAATATCAGAACGGAGCGCCTAAAGCGCAAATGTTCAAAGAAAGATTGACTGCGAACGACAGTTCTTATTGTTATCCATATTTTGTGTATGCTTCAGGTGAGCAGTTGGAGTTGAATAACGGTACAGGAAAAAAACAGGCTGTCCAGATGGAAGACTGCATTCCTTATGATGAAGTTTCAGACCCGACAAATCCAAGTTATGATGAATTAAGTTCCGGGGATATCCCTAATGGAAAGCGCGTTCTTGATAACTTTGCTAATAAATCGAAGCTGAATGCTTACCAGACTCATTGGCCTATTATTAAAAAGTACTTTGATCAAGCCCAGGTGGGACAGAATGCCCATAAAAATATAATAGTCTATCGTTATGCCGAGATGTTGCTGGATATGGCCGATGTGTATAATGAATTGGGAAATACAGACAAGGCTATTTCATTGGCAAATGAAGTTTTGAAACGTGCGCGTCAGTCTGTTACAGGTGCAACACAACCGGCTGACTGGAAAAGTGGATTAAGTAAAGATGCGCTTCGTGAGAAGATTTATTTTGAACGTTTGTTTGAGACGTGCGGTGAACCGGGACAATACCAGCGTGCACGTATTTGGGGAACTCGCTATGACCTGTTTAAACATCTGCTTGAGGTGAACAATAATCATAGCATTACTCAAAAAGTATATGAACTTGGTGAAGGTAAAGTGAATTTTTCAGAGCGTCGTTTCGGCGATAATGGTGTTCTGACAGAAAGTTTCCTGAAGAAGAATCTATTGTTACCTATTTGCCAGAAAGAGTTGAATACGAATTCTGCTATAAAACCTACTGACAATAACTTCGGTTATTAATAGCCGTATTTGATACTAACTTTCAATAGGCTGATATAAGCTGATATTCCGGAAGCAGACAGCACATTTTTGTCTGTTCTGCTTCCGGCTTTGTCTTTCTGTTTTTAATCGGGTAAATAAACTACTTAAGATTTCCGACCATGAAAAACCTACAATCAGGATTGCTCTATTCCCTCACCGGTGCTGCTGCCGTGGCATCCTTAACCTCATGTTCTTCTCAAAAGAAAGCTGAAGAGCAGAAGCAATATAACATAGTATACATCATGACGGATGACCACACAGCCCAGATGATGAGCTGCTATGACCACTGTTATATGAAAACCCCGAACCTCGACAGGATTGCTGCCGATGGAGTGCGCTTCACCAACAGTTTTGTTGCCAACTCGCTGAGCGGACCCAGCCGTGCCTGCATGATTACCGGCAAGCACAGTTGTGCCAATAAATTCTATGACAACACCACTTGCGTATTCGACGCTTCACAACAGACCTTCCCTAAACTATTGCAACAAGCCGGTTATGAAACAGCCCTCATCGGCAAATGGCATCTCGAAAGTTTGCCTACCGGTTTCAACTATTGGGAGATTGTGCCCGGACAAGGTGATTACTATAACCCGGACTTTATCACCCAGAATAATGATACGATACAGAAACACGGCTATGTGACGAACCTCATTACCGATGACGCCATCGACTGGATGGAGAACCAACGGGATAAGGACAAACCGTTCTGTATCCTGATTCACCACAAGGCCATTCACCGTAACTGGCTGGCAGATACCTGTAATCTGGCTCTGTATGAAGACAAGACTTTTCCCCTGCCGGATAACTTCTTTGATGATTATGAAGGGCGTCCCGCCGCTGCGGCACAGGAGATGAGCATTGCGAAAGATATGGATATGATTTACGACCTCAAGATGCTGCGCCCGGACAAAGAAACCCGGTTGAAATCTCTTTATGAGAAATACATCGGTCGCATGGATGAAGGACAACGTGCCGCATGGGACAAATTCTACGGGCCTATCATTGATGATTTTTATAAGAAGAATCCGCAAGGCAAGGAACTCGCCAACTGGAAGTTCCAACGTTACATACGCGACTATATGAAAACCGTGAAGTCTCTGGACGACAATGTGGGGCGTGTGCTGGATTATCTGAAAGAGAAAGGACTGGATGATAATACGCTCGTGGTTTATACCTCCGACCAAGGCTTCTATATGGGCGAGCACGGCTGGTTCGACAAGCGCTTCATGTACGAAGAGTCCATGCGTACCCCGTTGATTATGCGTCTGCCGAAAGACTTCCGGGCTAAAGGGGATATCAATGAAATGGTGCAGAACATTGACTACGCACCTACCTTCCTTGAACTTGCCGGAGTGAAAGTACCGGAAGATATTCAAGGCATTTCCTTGGTACCGTTGCTGAAAGGCGAGAAACCAGCCGACTGGCGGAAAGCTTTGTACTATCATTTCTATGAATATCCTGCCGAGCACATGGTGAAACGCCATTATGGAGTACGCACCGACCGTTACAAGCTGATCCATTTCTATAATGATATTGATGAATGGGAGCTGTACGACCTGCAGGCCGATCCCACGGAGATGCGTAACATCTACGGACAACCGGGAACGGAAGAAATCATCAAAGACCTGAAAGCGCAACTAACCGCATTGCAGGAACAATACAACGACCCTGTACGCTTTTCGCCCGAGAGAGACAAAGAGTGATTTTAACCCCTGATTCACATTCTAATAATAAAAGACCTTATGAGATCTATTCACACACTGGTATGCTTCCTGCTTTTGATGGCGGCGAACATACAGGCTGATAACTTGACACAACCCGTTTCCTTAGTTCCCTGCCCGGTCAGTATAGTGCCGGGCACGGGTAACTTTCATTTCTCTGAAAAAACAACCTTTGCTGTGGAGAACGAGGAACAAGCTATAGAAGTACGCCGCTTTACCGCACTTCTCACCCGTGCGGCAGGATTTACTCCTCGCATAAAGGTGGGAAACAAGAAAGGAGATGTCTGTCTGACGACGGATGCCGGTTTGAAGGAAGAAGCCTATAAACTGGAAATTACAGCTAAAAGAATAAACATTCATGCTGCCGATGTACAAGGCTTCTTCTATGCTTTGCAGAGTATCCGCCAACTGCTGCCTGCCGCCATCGAAGGCGGACAAGTAGTGACAGGCATCGACTGGACTGTTCCGGCTGTTACTATCACCGACCAGCCCCGTTTCGGCTATCGCGGGTTGTTGGTAGACGTGGCACGGTTCTTCTCCCCTAAGGAGAACCTGCTGCGTATCATCGACTGCATGGCGATGCTGAAACTGAATACACTGCATTTCCATCTGACGGATGATAATGGCTGGCGCATCGAAATCAAGAAATACCCGTTGCTTACGGAGATAGGTTCCCGCCGCGTAGACCGTCCGGGCAAGAATTTCTCGGAACGCCGCAATCCCCGCCAGGGTGAACCTACGGTAGAAAAGGGATATTATACACAGGATGATATCCGCGAGATAGTGGCTTATGCCGGGGAACGCCATATCGAAGTAATTCCTGAAATAGAAATGCCGGCGCACAGTAATGCCGCACTGGCTGCCTATCCGCTATTGGCGTGTCCGGTGGTGAATAAATATATCGGTGTGTTGCCCGGTTTGGGGGGAGAGAATGCCGATGTCATCTACTGTGCCGGAAACGACAGTGTATTCACTTTCCTGCAAGATGTGTTGGACGAAGTTCTCGAACTTTTCCCTTCAAAGTATATCCATCTGGGTGGAGATGAGGCTCGGAAGACGCATTGGGAAGCATGCCCGTTGTGTCAGGCGCGGATGAAACAGGAGAAACTGGAGAATGAAGAAGAACTGCAAGGTTACTTTATGGGGCGTATGGCTCGCTATGTACAGAGCAAAGGCCGTGAGGTGATAGGCTGGGATGAACTGACGAATGCTACTATCCCGGAAGGTTTTATCATTCAGGGATGGCAGGGTTACGGACAGGCTGCGATGAAAGCTGCCGAACTGGGACATCGCTTTATCATGACGCCCGCAAGGATTATGTATCTCATCCGCTATCAGGGGCCACAATGGTTTGAACCGGTGACGTACTTTGGAAACAATACGTTGAAGGATGTATACGACTACGAACCGATACAAAAAGACTGGACAAAGCAAACCGCATCCTTATTAATGGGAGTGCAGGCTTGTATGTGGACGGAGTTTTGCAATACTCCTGCCGATGTGGATTATTTGTTGTTCCCCCGTTTGTCTGCATTGGCCGAGGTAGCTTGGACAAGGCCGGAACGCAAAAATTGGAAGTCTTATCTGGCGGCTATGGACCGCTTCAACGAACATCTGGCTGCGAAGGGCATTGTTTACGCCCGTTCCATGTACAACATCCAGCAGACGGTGACACCTAATAATGGTCGTCTGGAAGTGAAGTTGGATTGTATCCGTCCGGATGTAGAAGTGCGTTACACGATGGATGGTAGTCTGCCTACGGCACAGTCCGCCCTCTATACCCGGCCATTAATGCTCACGGGTACGAAAACTATAAAAGCCGCCACTTTCTCCGCAGGCAAGCAAATGGGACAAACGCTGGAACTGCCTGTTGTGTGGAATCCGGCAACGGCAAAAGTGATAAAGAGTACCGGTGCCGACAACATCGGCCGACTGGTGAACGGTGTGCGTGGAAGTCTGAAATATACCGACTCTGAATGGTGCTCATGGATGAAGAACGATACCGTTTCCTTCACTCTTGACCTGAAGAAGCCTGAAACCGTGAACCGACTGACATTGGGCTCCATCACTAATTACGGCATGGCGGCGCATAAACCAGCAAAGATAGAAGTGCTGATTTCGGCGGATAATAAAGACTACCGCAAGGTCTCCGGGAAGTCGTTTACGAAGGAGGAAATCTTCCGCGAAGGTACTTTCCGCGAGGATATTCCGTTTAAGATAGGAGAGAAGGCACGCTACATCCGCGTCGTGGCATACGGGGCAGGTGATTGTCCTTTCACCCATGTACGTCCGGGACAGGAAGCCCGCATCTATTTCGACGAAGTCATAGTGGAATAAAGACCGTTGACGCATTACTAATAGAAATGAGTCTAATAAAGCAGTAGTATCTTAATAGAAAAGCAGATATGATAAAGAATATACTTTTGAGTTTGATAGCCATATGTTCCTTTTCTGTTGCCATGATGGCGCAGCCGGAGTGGCAGAGCCAGTATGCCATCGGAAAGAATAAATTGGCACCACATGCCTATGTGTGGCCCTACGAAACGGCAGATGCCCTGCGCAGCGGCAACTACGAACAGTCACCTTACTATATGAGCCTGAATGGTACATGGAAATTCCATTGGGTGAAGAACCCCGACCTCCGCCCGAAGGATTTCTATAAACCTTCTTTCTATACCGGTGGATGGGCGGACATCAATGTCCCCGGCAACTGGGAACGTCAGGGATACGGCACGGCTATCTACGTGAACGAAACCTACGAATTCGACGACCCCCTGTTCAACTTCCGCAAGAACCCGCCGCTGGTTCCTTACGAAGAGAATGAAGTAGGCTCCTACCGCCGCACCTTCACCCTGCCCGCCGACTGGCGCGACCGCCGCATCGTGATTTGCTGCGAAGGTGTGATTTCTTTTTATTATATCTGGGTGAACGGTCATCAGCTGGGCTACAACCAGGGTTCAAAGACCCCTGCCGAATGGGATATCACCGACTATGTCAAAGAAGGCGAGAATACCGTGGCGCTCGAAGTGTATCGTTGGAGCGCCGGTGCCTATCTGGAATGTCAGGACATGTGGCGTCTGAGTGGTATTGAGCGCGATGTCTATCTTTACAGCACTCCCCGCCAGTTCATCTCCGATTATAAAGTGACTTCTTCCCTGGATAAACAGACGTACAAAGAAGGGCTTTTCGCTCTCGAAGCCACTGTTGAAGGGGCGTCGAATGGTGTGTCTGTCATGGAATATACGCTGGAAGACCCTTCCGGAAAAACAATATTGAAAAAAGAAATGCCGGTAAAGAGCCGTGGCTTGAGTAATTTTATTACTTTTGACGAACAGGCTCTGCCGGACGTGAAACGTTGGAGCGCGGAACATCCCAACCTTTACTCGCTGACACTGGCCTTAAAGAATGACGCCGGACAAGTGACACACCTGACAGGGTGCAACGTCGGTTTCCGTACTTCTGAAATTAAGGACGGACGCTTCTGTATCAACGGGGTGCCCGTGTTGGTGAAAGGCGCCAACCGTCACGAACACTCCCAGTTGGGACGTACGGTCAGTAAAGAATTGATGGAAGAAGACATCCGTCTGATGAAACAACATAACCTGAATACAGTGCGCAATTCGCATTATCCGACCCATCCGTATTGGTATCAGCTTTGCGACCGCTACGGACTTTATGTGATAGATGAAGCAAACATCGAATCGCACGGTATGGGATATGGTGCTGCATCGCTGGCTAAAGATAGTACCTGGCTGCCTGCCCACATGGATCGCACTCAGCGCATGTACGAGCGCAGCAAGAATCATCCCGCCATCGTCATCTGGTCCCTCGGCAACGAAGCGGGCAACGGCGTCAACTTCGAACGGACGTATGATTATATGAAATCTATCGAAACCACCCGCCCCATCCAGTACGAGCGTGCCGAACAGAACTATAACACCGACATCTACTGTCGAATGTACCGCAGCGTGGAAGAACTTCTTGCCTATGCCCGCCAGACAGAACCGAAAGTCTACCGCCCCTTTATCATGACTGAATATCTGCACGCTATGGGTAATAGTTGTGGCGGACTGCGTGAATATATGAATGTATTCGAAACGGAACCTATCGTGCAGGGCGGTTGCATCTGGGACTGGGTGGACCAGTCGTTCCGCGAAATAGATGCCGATGGGCGCTGGTACTGGACTTACGGCGGCGACTACGGACCCAAAAACATCCCCAGCTTCGGTAACTTCTGCTGCAATGGCTTGGTGAATGCTGTTCGTGAACCACATCCGCATTTGCTTGAAGTGAAGAAGGCTTATCAATATATCAAAGCGAAACTGGTAGATAGTAAGAAACTAACCTTGAGTATCAAGAACTGGTACGACTTCACCAACCTCAACGCTTACACACTGCACTGGCAGGTGGTTGGCGATAATGGCCGGGTGATTGCCGACGGTACACGTCAGGTAGAGGCTGCTCCACATGCTACGGTGGAAGTGACATTGGGTGCCGTGCGCCTGCCTTCTGATGTCCGCGAAGCTTGGCTCAATCTGCGCTGGACACCTGTTGAGGCTGCCCCTTCCTCCGCCGACGCCCTCGTCTCCTCTCTTCTCGGTTCCGGCCATGAAGTGGCCTACGACCAGTTCCCCCTTACCGGAAACCGGAACTACCGCGCTGCTGAGGCAAAACTCTCCGGTAAAGTGGAGATGGATATTGACCCGGAAACGGGAGCGTTACGCTCCTATATATATAAAGGTGAAGAAATGCTGGCTTCTCCCGTGATGTTGAGTCTCTACCGCCCTGCTACGGATAATGACAATCGTGAAAAAGTGGGTGGTGCCAAGGCCTGGAAGAAAGCCGGACTGGATAAACTGACGCAACGCGCCCTTTCGGTCAAGACTTCCGCCCGTGGCGGACACAGTGAAGTGGAATTGCTGAATGCCCGTAATGAGCGTCTCGGCACTGCCACCTTCATCTATACGTTGAAGAAGGATGGAACGCTGGATGTGCAGACGCATTTCGTTCCCGATACGGCTGTTGTCACCTCGTTGGCACGTGTGGGGCTTGCTTTTGAAATGCCCGATGCTTATAGCCAGGTTACTTACTTGGGACGCGGGGAACATGAAACGTATATTGACCGTAATGAGTCCGGCCGTATCGGCATTTATCATACGGATGCAGAACGAATGTTCCACTATTATGTCCGTCCACAAGCTACGGGGAATCGTACGGATGTCCGTTGGATGCAACTTGCTGATGAAGCGGGCGAGGGGTTGGCTTTCCGTTCCGACGTTCCGTTCCAGTTCAGTGTCATTCCTTTCACGGATGAATGTCTGGATGCGGCGACACATATTAATCAGTTGCGACGCGAAGGAGTTGTGACTGTACATCTGGATGCTGCGCAGGCGGGTGTGGGTACGGCAACTTGCGGTCCCGGCGTATTGCCGCAATACCGTGTGCCGGTGCAGGAATACATGTTCCGGTTCACAATCCGCCCATTGAAGTAAGGGGAGCTTGATATTCTCTCATTCTGTCATGCTGAGCGTAGTCGAAGCATCTCCTCTCCCGTTACAAAAGAGTAGATCCTTCGGCTACGCTTAGGATGACAGATAGTTTTGTTTATAGCAAACTTATTATATACATAGACAATGAAACAACAGATTCTAACCCTCATCCTCTCCCTCGCCTCCCTCACTGGACTGCGGGCGCAGGAGACTTATTATGAAAAGCACGTTGCTTTTCCCGCTAATGCCACTGCCGAAGAGAAACTCGACATGGCCTCTCGTCTGGTTCCCACTCCCCAGCAACTGGAGTGGCAGCAAATGGAACTGACTGCTTTCCTGCACTTCGGTGTGAATACCTTCACCGGTCGTGAGTGGGGCGACGGAACAGAAGACCCGAATATCTTCAACCCCACGGCCCTGGATTGCGAACAATGGGTGCGTACCCTCAAGGATGCCGGTTTCAAGATGGCTCTCATCACCGCCAAGCATCACGACGGCTTCTGCCTCTGGCCTACAAAGACCACCCGCCACTCCGTAGCTTCTTCCTCTTGGAAAAACGGAAAAGGCGATGTCGTTCGCGAACTACGTGATGCCTGCAAGAAGTACGGTGTCAAGTTCGGTGTCTACCTTTCCCCCTGGGATCGCAATGCTTCTTGTTACGGTGATTCCCCCGCCTACAACCAGTTCTTTATTGAACAACTCACCGAATTGCTTACCAACTACGGTGAAGTGCACGAAGTCTGGTTTGACGGTGCTAACGGTGAAGGTCCTAATGGAAAGAAGCAAATCTACGACTGGGATGGCATTCTGAAAACCATTCGCCGCCTGCAACCCAAAGCTGTTACTGCTATTATGGGAGATGATGTCCGTTGGGTAGGCAATGAAAGAGGTATCGGCCGTGAAACTGAGTGGAGTGCTACGGCGCTGACTCCGGGTATCTATCCCCGTTCTGGTGAACAGAACAAGAAACTGGGTATTTATGGAAAGGCTAAGGATCTGGGCGGACGTGACATCGTGGCTCGTGCTACCGAACTTTTCTGGTATCCTTCGGAAGTGGATGTTTCTATCCGTCCGGGCTGGTTCTATCATGCCGACCAAGACAATCAGGTGAAGTCTTTGAGCCATCTGGCGGATATCTATTTTCAATCCGTAGGTTATAATTCTGTTCTTTTGCTGAATATCCCACCCGACCTTCGTGGGCGGATTAATGAGAGCGATGTGCAACGGTTGAAGGAGTTCTCCGGTTATTTGAAGAAGACTTTTGCCCGTAATTATGTGCTGAAAGGAGATGAAGCCTGGTATGGGACTTCCGGTACAGCACGCGAATATGATGTGCAGAAAGATGCACTGGTGAATGCTTTTATGATTCAGGAAGATATTTCCAAGGGGCAACGTATCGCAAGTTTCCTTGTCGAAGCCTATAAAGACGGTGCTTGGATTCATCTTACCGAGGGTACTACAGTAGGGTATAAGCGTCTTGTCCGCTTCTCCGACACTCGTCCGGAACGGATCCGTGTTACGATTCGCTCTGCACGTGGCATAGCTAACGTCTCTGCCGTAGGTCTGTTCTATGCCGAACCTCTTGCTGATAAAAGTGCAGAAGTACAGCTTAGTGATGTTGCTGTGGCTGAATGGAAAGTGGTTGGTGGCAATGCGGATTCGCGCCTGGCTATTGACGGAGACCGGAAAACTGTCTGGCGTGCCTCTGTTCTTACACCACTGGTAGTCGATATGGGGCATGAAGTGAGTGTGAAAGGTTTCTGTTACGCTCCCTCTCTGGAAGAAGATTTAACGGGAACTATCTATAAATATGCTTTCTACATTAGTCTCGACGGTCAGTCGTGGACTAAATGTGAGGCAGGCGGTGAGTTCAGTAACATCATGCACAATCCCGTACCTTACTTTGTACGGTTTGGAAAGACGTATCCTGCTCGTTACTTCAAACTGGAACCCTTGTCGGAGATTAATAATAAAGATGCCGTAACTGTCGGTGAAGTAGGTGTTTTGACAAAGTAGTATTATGAAATATTCTATTGTATCTATAGTTGTTGCGGCATTGTTTTTTGGAAAGTTTAATTCTTATCCTGATGGCGGACAAGCGGAGAAGAAATTACCGAAAGATGATGAAACATTGGTGTATGACAATCCGGGGGATGCGTTGCACTTAAAGAAGGGAGATATGCATCCTAAAATGAAAGGATGGTCTTTTTATACTGCCCATGAGTTTAATGATAAGGATACGAAAAAAGGACTACCGCTTGGCTTTATCGAGCATAGAGGCCTGCACATGTCCCGTACGGCAAAGGTTGATAACCGGAAATGCTCAAAGGTAGATGAGGGAGTTTTGCACATCTGGAGTGTGGAAGAGAAAGACTCGATAGACAACCGTTTCGGTAAGAAAGTGAAGTACTCTCACGGTTGTTACCGCACTTCTTTACCGGGTAGCAAGGAATTCTGGTGTAATTTTACCGAGAATATGCGCATTGAAATCCGCTTCAAGCGTACTCCTTACGTAGGCTTTAATGATGCCCTCTGGTTTATGGGCAATAATAACCGTCCCTGGCCGAAGAACGGTGAAATCGACCTTTTGGAGAATCCGAAGAAGACGCTGAACGACCGCGCTCATTTCACACTGCATTCCGAGAATTATTATGCAGGTGTGGTAGGCGGTTCGGGCAGTGTAACTTCCACAATTGACCTTGCCGATATGTCCCGGTGGAACATCTATTGGTTGGAATGGTATTCCGACCGTATTGTGGGTGGTGTCAACGGGCAGGCTTATTTTGAACATCGTAAAGGTGACGATGGTAATACGGACTGGCCCTGGAGTGATCCGCTGGGTTTCTTCCTTATTTTCAGCACAGGCATCTCTACGAATCCGGATGCCTGGCCCGGTGCCATTATCCCTTCCGAATGGAAGAAAGACGCGATGCCTGCCATGTCTATTGATTGGATACGTGTCTACGTAAATAATGAATATAGAGGGGCGAAAGCTCCGGCAACGAAATACTATTGATTTGCCAAAGTCCGCTTTATAAAACAGATTTGGGCAGATTGGAACTTACTCCAGTCTGCCCATTTCTTCTCTGACACAACTAAAATCTGTACTAAATCTATATAAATCGTAGATTATTTACTTTTCTTTTTAAACAAAATCCTTCAACTCTTGTTGTAGCTTCTGACGGGTGAAGAAGATGCGGCTTTTCACTGTTCCCAGCGGCAATCCTAACTTCTCGGCGATTTCGCGGTATTTGAAACCGGAAACGTGCATGGAAAACGGGATTTTGTATTCGCGGGGCAACGCATTCACAATGCGGTGCATCTCTTTCAGGTCATAAGCACTTTCCGTGCATTCGAAGCCGGATTCCTGCGGCAGGTTCAGATGATAAAGATTATCCGTCTGATCTACGAATGTCTGGTCACGTATCACCTTACGATAGTTATTAATAAAGATATTACGCATGATGGTGTATGTCCATCCTTTGAAGTTGGTATCGGGAGCATATTTATCTTCGTTATCCAATATCTTTAACGATGTTTCTTGGAGTAAGTCATTTGCTTCTTCACGGTCGGAGGTCAATTTGTATGCAAAGCGTAATAAATCGTCTTGTACTCCGATTAAATCTTTCTGGAATGTAATGCTGTTGTTCATATCAATCTCCTTTTCTTAATTATTCGTTCGTATTGTTTTGGCTTTGCAATTTTACGAAAGTTGCATTACTTCAGCAGGCGGATTTCAGTTAAAAAATAGGGGGGAAACTATCAATTGATAGTTTTCGGGTGGTATTTTGATAGTTTTCAGGTGGTCCGCAATATCCTTTTTACCAAAAAATGATGGGGCGGAAAACTTTCTTCAAGCTTTCCGCCCCACTCTGGTTACTGGTCATTTGGAGTCTTAATTGAGGGACATCATTTATATAGTTAAGGAATAGGTTTTCTCGTTATCTAAAGTCTTTCAGTTCCTGCTGCAACTTCTGGCGTGTGAAGAAGATGCGGCTCTTTACTGTTCCCAGTGGCAATCCCAGCTTCTCTGCAATTTCGCGGTACTTGAAACCGGAGACGTGCATGGAGAATGGAATCTTATATTCGCGGGGCAGTGCATTCACTACGCGGTGCATCTCTTTCAGGTCGTAGGCGCTTTCAGTACTTTCAAAGCCTGAATCCTGCGGGAGGTTCAGATGATAGAGATTATCTGTCTGGTCAACGAAAGTCTGGTCGCGTACCACTTTACGGTAGTTGTTGATGAATATATTACGCATGATGGTGTACATCCATCCTTTAAAATTAGTATCGGGCATGTATTTATCTTCGTTATCCAATGCCTTTAAAGAGGTTTCCTGGAGCAAGTCGTTTGCTTCTTCACGGTCGGAGGTTAATTTGTATGCAAAGCGTAATAAGTCGTTTTGTACTCCGAGCAAATCTTTTTGAAATGTAATACTGTTCATATCGTTCTCTCCTTTTTATTATAGTTATTCATTCGTTTTACTTTTGATGCTGCAATTTTACGAAAGTTAGCTTACTCCGACGGACGTATTTTAGGCAATCTTTAGGGCAAAAACTAACAATTGATAGTTTTTGGGTGCCTTTTGTTTGTTTTTGGGTGCAGTTTTCACCAAATTTATTGCGTATAATTAAAAAGATGAGTTAATTTTGCGCAATCATTTCATCTTAAAAAGAATGGCTGACGACTCTTTATTTTTGATTGATATTGATAAAGTGCTCCGGGAAAAGGCTCCGAAGCACTATAAGTATATCCCCAAATTCGTTGTCTCTTATCTGAAAAGAATCGTTCATCAGGAAGAACTGAATGTTTTCTTGCGCGAGTCGAAGGATAAGGTAGGTGTGGACTTCTTAAAAGCCTGCCTGGAATTTCTGGATGCCGATATTGTGGTGAAGGGAGAAGAGAATCTGCCGACCGAAGGACTGTACACCTTTGTTTCCAATCATCCGTTGGGAGGCCAGGACGGTGTGGCTTTGGGATATGTGCTGGGCAGTTTCTATAAAGGTAAGGTGAAGTATATGGTGAATGACCTGCTGATGAACCTGCAAGGATTAGCTCCCCTTTGTATACCTATTAATAAGACTGGAAAACAGGCAAAAGATTTTCCGAGAATGGTAGAAGCGGGTTTTGCATCGAATGATCAGTTGATTATGTTCCCTGCCGGATTATGCTCCCGGCGTCAGAATGGAGTGATCCGTGACCTGGATTGGAAGAAGACCTTTATCGTAAAGAGTGTGCAGGCACAACGCGACGTTGTCCCCATTCATTTTGAAGGCCGGAATTCGAACTTCTTTTATAATTTGGCTAACGTCTGCAAATTTTTGGGCATCAAAATTAACATAGCCATGCTCTACCTTGCGGATGAGATGCTGAAGAACCGTCATAAAACATTTACCGTCACGATAGGAAAGCCCATACCTTGGCAAACTTTTGATAAGTCGAAGACTCCTGCCGAGTGGGCGGCTTATGTGAAGGATATTGTGTATAAGTTATAGAGTGATGGTAAGGTAATAAAGTGAATTTAAAGAACTACTAACAGAAAAATATGGAAGAGATTATTGAACCTATAAGTAAGGAACTGTTAAAAGCGGAACTTACCGAGGAAAAGCGTCTGCGTATGACAAATAAGAGCCATAATCAGATTTATATTATTACGGCTCAGGATTCTCCGAACACCATGAAGGAAATCGGACGTTTGCGTGAGATTGCTTTTCGTGCGGCAGGCGGAGGTACAGGTAAACCGCTGGATATCGATGAATATGATATCATGGAGAATCCTTATAAACAGCTGATTGTCTGGAATCCGGAAGCAGAGGAAATATTAGGCGGTTACCGATATCTTCTTGGTACGGATGTTCAGTTTGACGAGGATGGTGCTCCCATTTTGGCTACGGCTCATATGTTCAATTTCTCTGAGAAGTTTTTGAAAGAGTATCTTCCTACCACTATAGAGTTAGGACGCTCGTTTGTAACCGTTGAGTATCAGTCCACCCGTGCCGGAAGCAAAGGTCTGTTTGCTTTGGATAACCTGTGGGATGGTTTAGGTGCGTTGACGGTAGTGATGCCCAATGTGAAGTATTTTTTCGGTAAGGTAACGATGTATCCGAGCTATCATCGTCAGGGGCGCGACATGATTCTTTATTTCCTGAAGAAGCATTTTGAAGATAAGGATTGCTTGATTACTCCGATGAAACCGCTCGAAATGGAAGCTAAGGAGGCTGATTTGGCTGCTTTGTTCTGTAAGAATACCTTTAAGGAAGACTATAAGATACTGAATTGCGAAATACGTAAGTTAGGTTATAACATTCCTCCTTTGGTGAACGCTTATATGAGCTTGAGCCCTACCATGCGTATGTTCGGTACTGCTATTAACTATGGTTTCGGTGATGTAGAAGAAACCGGTATCTTGATTGCTGTGGACGAGATTTTGGCAGAAAAGCGTATCCGCCATATCCAGTCGTTTATAGAAAATGAACCGGAGGCTTGCAAACTGACCTCAGGAGCAAATAAAGTCTTCTTTCCGAGTAGATAAAACTGGAATTTTTATATGATAATGCCATTGGAAACAAGTGTTTTCAATGGCATTATTTATTGTAGGACCTTACTATAAAATTGGCGTTTGCTTTAGCTTATCTCCATCGATTCTTACTTTATAGGTTTTTCCTTTCACTGTTTTAAATGAGATTGACTTGTCGCCATATCTGAGAGTGCAGGGGGCTCCGGCTTTTGATAAGAGTACCGCTTCAACTAACTGATTGTTTTTCCAGGATATGGAAACCTCAAAGTTGCCTTTTGCACATATTCCGTTGATTGAGCCTTCTTTCCAAGCATCCGGTAGGGCGGGTAATAGTTGGATAAAGCCCATGTGACTTTGCAATAGCATCTCTGTGATGCCTGCCGTTCCTCCGAAATTGCCGTCAATCTGGAAGGGTGCATGTGTATCCCACAGATTATCCAGTGTACCGTTTTTTAATAGATTGCCGAATAATTTATAAGCATGATTTCCATCCTGAAGTCTTGCCCATTGGTTTAGTTTCCATCCCATACTCCAGCCGGTGGCACCGTCTCCGCGGTGTACCAAAACAACTTTTGCCGCTTCAGCTAATACAGGAGTGGTTATGGGAGACAGAGTGTGTCCCGGATGTAATCCGAACAAATGGTTTACGTGACGATGATTGTCATTCGGATCGTCTATGTCTTTGGACCATTCCATTAACTGTCCGTAGCGGCCGATTTGGTATGGAACAAGTTTATTCAGAACTTTCTGCCACTGCTTACGCTCTTTGTTGTCCACACCCAACACTTTGCTCGCCTCGATAGCATCCAGAAGAATTTCCCGGACTACGGCATGGACGAACGTGGCACCTTCATCAATCGGACCATGCTCGGGGGAAGTGGAAGGAGCGGCTGTATAAGTGCCGTCCGGTTTGTGCCATAGGTAGTCTACGGTAAACTGTGCACTGCTTTTAATCAGGTCATATCCGATTTCTTTCAGGAATTTCCGGTCCCGTGTGTAATCGTAGTATTCCCAGATGTGCGTTGCCAACCAGGGACCGGCCATTGGATTGAAGTTCCATGCCATTACCTCACTGGATAACGGCGCGGTGAATCCGAAGATATTGGCAGAAATGGAAGCTGTCCATCCGCGTGCGCCGAAGTAAGCCTGTGCGGTCTTTTCGCCTGGTTTCACTAAGCCACGGATAAAGTCAATCAACGGCCAGGTACATTCTCCCAGGTTTGTGGGACATGCAGGCCAGTAATTCATCTGTATGTTGATGTTGTTGTGGTAGTCTACCCGCCAGGGACCATCTACGTTATTGTGCCATACCCCTTGTAGATTGGCCGGCAAGTTGCCCGGTCGTGAACTGGCTATCAGTAAATAGCGTCCGAACTGATAGTATAATTCTTCCAGACGATAGTCCGGTTGCTCTTTCCTGTAATTTGCCAGCCGCTGATAAGTGGGTAGGTTGGGGCTTTCGCTGTCCGGATTCAGATTTAATGTCACCCGGTTGAATAATGCGGTGTAGTCCGCCTTGTGATTGTTGCACAAAGTGTTGTATCCTTTTTGCGCAGCTTGCTCCATCATGTGCTGTGTGGTTTGTACCGGATCGTTCCCTACATAAGTTTCAGGGTCTTTAAAGTCGGGGGTGAAGTTCATCTTATAGTCGGTATCTGCCGTGAGCAGGAATATAACCCTGTCGGCGCCTTTCACAATCAGGCGGTCGTTTTGTGCCGTTACGGTTCCGCCTTCTGTAATCGCTTTAATCCGGAAAGCGAACTTCATTCCATTGTTGTTCAGCGTTCCGGTATATAGCAGCCCGTCAGTTCCGTCATTCCGCATATTGCTTTGGGCTTCCGGATTCGGGCTGTAACTTAATTCCAGATTTTGCTGTCCGGCTTTAGTGGCTGAGAACTCCATGACCATTACGCTGTCCGGATAGGAAACAAAGTATTTACGGCGATATTGCACATCTTCCTTATCGAACTGCACTACTGCCATTGCCGAGTCCAGTGATAATATGCGGCGATAGTTTTTCATCCGCACTTCGCTCAGTCCGGTTTCTATGTATAGTTCCCCCATTGTGGTAAATGAACCGAAGCGGAACGGGTTCTCATCTTTTTCTTCGTATGCTGCCAGCCCGTTAAAGTTTTTGCGGGTCAGTTCTGCTGCCTTTTCCCCGTTTCCATCACTAAAAGCTTGTCGGATATCTTTCAGGAGGTGGGCAGATTGCTTGTTTACATTCCAGTAATACTCAGCCCCGCCGGATGTGTTCGGTCCGCCTCTCCAGAGTGTTTTTTCATTGAGTGTAATTCTTTCAGCAGCAACAGAACCCAGGATATTGGCGCCCAGACTGCCGTTTCCGACAGGTAGTGAACGGCTTTCCCAAGCTCTGTCCTTATTGGCTCCCCTATCGCCATAGCCATGTGACCATACCGTTTGCCCGTCGAGTCCGTTAGGGGTATCAAACCAGATGGAAAGTCCTTGTGTGTAATCTGTTTCCGTGGCAGACACCGCAGGCGGGAAAAGGAGTACACTTACAAAAAACAAATAGAATCTTTTCATAATATTCATGATCGCGTTATATTTAACAAAGTGAAAACTCTGACAAATATAAAGTAATTTTCAACATGTTGGTAATGATGCCCGTAACCTGGAACCGCTAAAAGCCAATATTAGATATTTTTGAACGCAAAATAGACATTATTGGATATGTTTCCTATACTGCCGGAAGGCTGTTCCCGTTTATCTTCCTGTAAAGATCGAGTGCGAAGACATCCGTCATACCGGAAATGTAATCCAATACCGCCTGTATTCTTTCATAGAGTACGGGCGCTTTTATGTTATATTGATTGGATACCCGGTTGATGAGCAACTGCGAGTAAGCCTTTTCCGGTGAACAGACGGCATCAATCATCAGATCGAGCAAAGTACTGATGATGCGGAAACCGGCAAGTTCAATGTCCAGTACATCCCGTGAACGGTAAATCTTCTCCAGGGAGATGGCTGCACAGTGCTTATAAGCGTTGGCGGGTAGTTCGGAGATGTGCTTGATGAGGTTTCCTTCGAACTCTCCCTCCAATATCTGTTCTTCATGGTTCAGGAAGGCTTGGGTACATTCCTGAATCAGCAGGCCGATGACACAGGAACGTAGATAGGCAATCTGCTCATTGACATCACTAACAAAGTCCAACGTTTTAAGCATGTGTGCTTTGCGCTCTTCGGGGAAATAGGAGAGAAGTAAATCTTGTGTCTCCCGGGTGGTAAGTATCTTCAGTTTGTGTGCGTCTTCAATATCCATCATCTGGTAGCAGATGTCGTCCGCTGCCTCTACCAGATAGACCAATGGATGACGGGCATATTTCAGCGGAGCGTCATTCAGCTTTTTCATACCCAGTTCTTCGGCTATCCGGCGGAAACTATCTTCCTCTGTGGTGAAGAAGCCGAACTTCGATTTCTTACCCGCTAAACTCGATGAAAAGGGGTATTTGACGATGCTGGCCAGGGTGGAATAGGTTAAAACGAAGCCTCCTTTGCGTCTTCCTTCAAACTGGTGGGTAAGTAATCTGAAAGCATTGGCATTTCCTTCGAAGTGTGTCAGGTCCTCCCATTGCTCTGCGGGCAGTTGTCCTTTCAGAGTCATGCCTTTTCCTTCGGAGAAGAAAGTGGAGATGGCTCGTTCTCCGGAGTGGCCGAAAGGTGGATTTCCCAGATCGTGCGCCAGGCAGGCTGCCGATACGATGGAACCTATTTCGGGTAAATACGAATCTTTCAATTCGGGCTGACGGGTAAGAATGGCTTTAGCGACATCATTTCCCAACGAACGGCCTACGCAGGAAACTTCCAGGCTATGCGTCAGGCGGTTGTGTACGAAGATACTACCCGGTAAGGGGAAAACTTGTGTCTTGTTCTGCAAGCGGCGGAAAGGTGCCGAGAAGACGAGACGGTCATAATCCCGCTGAAATTCCGAACGGTTTTCGTGACGCTCCTGGTGAAACTCTTCCAGTCCGAAGCGTTTGGCAGATATGAGGGTATTCCAGTTCATCTTTATGAAATTTACGATTAGACGATTTACAATTTACGATTGAAGTTACTAATATTTAACTGCAAATGTATGATATTCCGCCCTAAAATCCGTATTTTCGCCCCATTAAATACGAAATGAATAGAGGAGTTGTAAAGAACAAAATCTAACTTCAATCGTAAATTGTAAATTGTCTAATCGTAAATAAAATGATGAACGTACAAATCATTAATAAATCGAAACATCCGCTTCCGGCTTATGCCACCGAACTGTCCGCAGGAATGGACATCCGTGCTAATCTTTCAGAACCCATTTCGTTAGCTCCGATGCAACGCTGTCTGGTACCTACGGGACTATATATCGCCCTGCCTCCCGGTTTCGAGGCACAAGTTCGCCCACGCAGTGGCCTGGCCATCAAGAAAGGTATTACGGTGCTGAACTCTCCGGGAACCATCGATGCAGATTACCGGGGTGAAGTTTGTATCATTCTTGTGAACCTTTCATCGGATACATTTGTGATAGAAGACGGGGAACGCATAGCGCAAATGGTGATAGCGCGCCATGAACAGGCCGTATGGCAGGAAGTGGAAGTGCTGGACGAAACTGTGCGTGGTGCCGGTGGTTTCGGTCATACAGGGGTGTAACAATTGACAATTAACAATTGACAATTAGGGGGAATACAATGTGACAATTAATAACTGAGATGATGAGGATAAAATTTAAAATATTATCGCTTTTCGTACTGTACGCGGTGCTCATATCGTGCGGCACTTCCCGCCAGGGAGGGAAGAAACAGCGGAAAGGAGCTAAGGCGCAGGTTGTGCTTGCGCCCGAAGAACAGCGTAAATACGATTACTTCTTTTTGGAAGCGTCCCGCTTGAAGATGCAAAAGGATTATGGTGCGGCTTTCGACTTGCTGAAGCACTGCCTGGCTATCAATCCGAACGCTTCATCGGCTCTATATGAAATCTCACAGTATTATATGTTCCTCAAACAGCTTCCTCAAGGGCAGGCTGCTTTGGAGAAAGCGGTGGAGAATGATCCGGATAATTATTGGTATAGCCAGGGATTGGCAAGCCTTTATCAGCAGCAGAATGAAATGCAGAAAGCTACTGACTTGCTGGAAAGTATGTCTGTCCGTTTCTCGGACAAGATGGATCCCCTGTATAGTTTGCTGGAGATTTATAACGGTCTGGAAGATTACGGAAAAGTGATTGCCACTCTGAACCGTCTGGAAGAAAAGATGGGGAAGAACGAGCAACTCAGTATGGAGAAATTCCGTATCTATTTGCAGATGAAAGATAATCAGAGCGCTTTCCGTGAAATAGAAAGTCTGGTAGAAGAATATCCGATGGATGTGCGCTATCAAGTGGTGCTGGGTGATGTTTATATGCAGAACGGGAAAAAGGAAGAGGCTTATAATCTGTATAAGAAAGTGCTTGCTGCCGAACCGGACAATGCGATGGCCATGTATTCGCTGGCTTCCTACTATGAGCAGACCGGACAGAAAGAACTCTACGAACAACAACTGGACACTCTCTTGCTGAACAAGAAAGTTCCTTCGGATACGAAACTGAACGTTATGCGCCAGTTTGTCGTTGAGAATGAAAGGGCGGGCCGGGACAGCACCCGTGTTATTACCTTGTTCGACCGCATTTTGGAGCAAGACCAGGATGACGCGCAGATGCCTATGCTTTACGTGCAATATCTTCTTTCCAAAAAGATGAATAAAGAATCACTTCCAGTGCTGAAACAGGTTTTGGATATCGACCCTACCAATACCGCCGCCCGCATGATGCTTCTTGGTGAAGCTGTCAGCAAGGAAGATTATCAGGAGATTATCCGCTTGTGCGAGGCAGGCGTCGAGTCAAACCCCGAAATGCTGGAATTTTATTTCTATCTTGCGATAGGCTACAACCAGGCGGAACGTACCGACGATGCACTTGCCGTCTGCAAGAAAGCGTTGGAGAACATCACGGAAAACAGTAAAAAAGAAGTTGTTTCGGATTTTTATGCCATCATGGGCGACATCTATCATACGAAGAAGATGAATACCGAAGCCTATGCCGCATACGACTCTGCATTGGTTTACAATTCCGCCAATATCGGAGCATTGAATAACTACGCCTATTATCTCTCTCTGGAGCGTCGTGATCTGGATAAGGCAGAAGAGATGAGCTATAGAACGGTGAAAGCCGAACCGAACAACTCTACTTATCTGGATACTTATGCCTGGATATTGTTTGAGAAAGGCAATTATGCCGAGGCTCGCCTCTACATAGACGATGCCATGAAGAACAAAGGTGATGAGAGCGATACCATTGTGGAGCATTGCGGTGACATCTACTACATGACCGGCGACGTGGATGGTGCTTTGAAGTATTGGAAGCAAGCCCAGGAGATGGGCAGCGAATCCAAGATGCTGAAGAAGAAGATTGAGAGAAAGAAATATATACCAGAATGAAATCATTATACTGCAAATACAAGGCAGCGGGGCGCATCCTGCCCCTCTTGCTTCTCCTGAGTTTGGTGGTAGGGCTTTCCGGCTGTAAGACTTCCCGGAAAGCGACTTCATCATTGGGAGAACCCCGTTATCTATCCTCTAAAGTGCAGCTGACCATTCCCAATAAGGGTGGCTCTATTACGGTGAACGGCACTATGAAGCTCGTCAGTGGTGAACGGATGCAGCTTTCCTTTCTTATGCCGATTATCCGTAGCGAAATAGCCCGTCTGGAAATCACTCCCGATGATGTATTGGTGATAGACCGCATGGGGAAACGTTACGTGCAGGCCTCACGCAAGGAACTGAAAGACATCCTGCCCAAGAAAGCGGACTTTGCCCACTTGGAGAAGATGCTTTTTGATGCCTCCAAACCCGGAGGGAAAACTTCTTTAACAGGTAAAGAACTGGGTATCCCTTCTTTAGAAAAAGGAAAAATCGTTCTTTCGGACTTTTCCAACAAAGAGATATCGCTGACGCCCACTCAAGTGTCTTCCCGCTATGCGAAAGTAGAATGGACTGAACTTTTAGAGATGCTGGCGAAGTTATGAAACATTTTCTTTGTATCTTCATAGGTTGTTTCTGTCTGGCTATGCCGCTTTGCGCCCAATCCAACAAGATGATTAAGGAGTTGGAAAGTAAGCGGGGTGCTTTGCAAAAGCAGATTGCCGAGTCGGAAACACTCTTGAACACTACAAAGAAAGATGTGGGAAGCCAGTTGAACGGGCTTGCCGCCCTTACCGGACAAATCGAAGAACGGAAACGGTATATTCTTGCCATCAATAATGATATGGAGACTATCGACCGCGAACTCTCCAAACTGGAACGCCAGTTAGTCCGCCTCGAAAATGACCTGAAAGATAAGAAGAAGAAATATGAATCTTCTGTTCAGTATCTGTATAAGAACCGTTCCGTTCAGGACAAACTTCTGTTTATCCTTTCAGCCAAGACCTTCTCGCAGACTTATCGTCGTCTGCGCTATGTGCGCGAGTATGCCGATTATCAACGTCTTCAGGGTGAAGAAATTCTGAAGAAGCAGGAACAGGTCAACCAGAAGAAGACGGAACTCCAACAGGTGAAGAAAGCGAAAGTCAATTTGCTGAAAGAGCGCGAAGTAGAGAAGGAAAAGTTGGAAACTCAGGAAAAGGAGAAGAAAACATTGGTTGCCAACCTGCAAAAGAAACAGCGTGGTCTGCAAAACGAACTGAACAAGAAACGCAAGGAAGCCAATCAACTGAATGCCCGTATCGATCGTCTGATAGCCGAAGAAATAGAGAAAGCCCGTAAACGTGCTGCAGAAGAGGCGCGTAAGGAAGCTGCTGCCCGCAAGAAGGCTGCTGCAAAAGAAACGAAACCGGCTGCAACTTCTTCTTCCGAAGCAGCCACCGCCAAGAAAGCGGCACCTCTCGAAACCTATACAATGGATAAGGCAGACCGGGAATTATCCGGTAGTTTTGTGGGCAACCGTGGTAAGTTGCCAATGCCTATTACCGGGCCGTATATCATTACCAGCCGCTACGGTCAGTATTCTGTAGAGGGGCTTCGTAATGTGAAACTGGATAATAAAGGGATAGACATTCAAGGTAAGCCCGGTGCACAGGCGCGTGCTATCTTTGATGGAAAGGTAGCTGCTGTTTTCCAACTGAACGGACTTTTCAACATTCTTATCCGCCATGGAAACTATATTTCCGTTTATTGTAACCTGGCTTCCGCTTCAGTGAAGACGGGAGATACTGTAACTACCCGGCAGACCCTCGGACAAGTATTCTCCGATGGTGCGGACAATGGGCGCACAGTGCTGCACTTCCAGTTGAGGAAGGAGAAGGAGAAACTGAATCCGGAGCCGTGGCTGAATAGGTAGCATATCAGGTATGGTTTTGTTCAATGCTTGCTCCGTCCAGCAGCTCAATATACAATCTGATCGCTTCTTCTATCTCCTGAATGAAAATGAATTCATCTGCCGTATGGGAGCGGCTGCTCTTTCCCGGTCCCATTTTGAGGGAAGGAAATGACATCAGGGCCTGGTCTGAAAGAGTGGGGGAGCCGAAAGGTACACGTCCCATGGCAACGGCACGTTGCACTATCGGGTGCTGTTCTTCCACGTGAGAAGAACTCAAACGGAAAGAACGTGCTTTAGCTTCGCAAGAAATATGTTTTTGTATTTCAGTAAACAGTTCCTGATTGCTATAACACTCGTTACTGCGGATATCTACCACAAAAGCGCAGCGGTCGGGAATGACATTGTGTTGCGTGCCTGCATTGATCTGCGTTACACTCATCTTTACAGGACCCAGTAGCGGGGATACTTTTTCAAATTTGTAGTCGCGGAACCAGGCGATATCCTCCAATACCTTATATATAGCATTGTCTCCTTCGTTTCGTGCGGCATGTCCGGCTTTACCGTAAGCGGTCACGTCCAGTACCATTAATCCTTTTTCAGCAATAGCGGGCTGCATCTCGGTCGGTTCTCCGACAATAGCAAAACTGATAGGAGGTAGTTCGGGCAATACACACTCGATACCACCTTTCCCGGAAACTTCTTCTTCGCAGGAAGCCAGATAAATCAAATTATACTTCTGCGTCGTACGGCAGAGTTGCAGAAATACCTGCAACAGGCTGACTACACTTGCACCTGCATCGTTGCTGCCCAATCCGTATAGTTTGCCGTTACTTTCTATTGTAGGGGTGAACGGGGTTTTTCGCCAGCCGTTTACCGCCTTTACGGTATCAATATGTGAGTTCAACAGTAGGGTTGGCTTGTTCAGGTCGAACATCGGACTGAGACACCAGACATTATTACCCTTGCGGCCGGTTGCCATACCCTGTAGTTCAATATAATTCTGCAGGTAGTCTGCCGCTTTTTCTTCGTCGCGGCTAAGAGAAGGGATCGCAATCAGAGACTTGAGGACTCCGGTTGCTTCGGAAACCATTGTAGGTATATCGTAAGTCATATCTTTCTCAAATAAGTTATCAAAATGCAAATTTATGGATAAATCCTGATATATGCTTAATTTACGTTTGGCAAGTTTGCAACTTGCCGTAGTTTTTCTTGTGCATCGGAAACAGTGCTTTCCGGCGTTTCCACAAATCTTTCCGGCTTTTCTTCTCATGTTTTCCTTTATTTGCTCCGCCGTTATGGGTTTGCCGGAAAGACCTTCTTTACTTTTCCCCCGTGAAAAGCTTGCATATCTACTGAAGCATGGCTACCTTTACTGCTCAAGATGGCATCTTGCGTTGTCCAAGATGGTATGTTGTACTGTACGAGATGGCATCTTGAGCAGTAAAGCAAAGGGAGTTCCGGCTCTCAAGGTAATAAGTTTCAAGTGTCATGTCCCTATGCTGCTGGTATTGAGAAGCATAGTTCCCTTTCTACACTGTTATGAATCTGTTTCCCCTTCTGATTTGCATTAATAATAAACGTTTAATTAAACAATGCTCTTTAGTGTAGGTTGTTACATAAATCCGTATCTTGATGAAGATCGTATCTAACGATTAGAATATTTTTTATTATCCATTTAAAATTATTATTCATGGCATCTAAAACAAAATTCAGATCCTCTTCTACAGAGAGTAAGCGAGTAAAAGGCAGTGTATCATCGGGCGCTTTTTTACAACCGTTCATGCAAGAGATCATCCATCGTATGTATGTATTGGGCAAAGAACGTACCGGAGAGACTTACACCAGTACACTTAATAGTTTTATGCGTTTTCGTCAAGACAGAGACATCCTTTGGGAAGAGTTTGATGCAGATTTGCTGATCTCTTATGAAGCTTACCTTAAATCCACCGGAGTGGATATGAATACCATTTCCTTCTATAACCGGATTTTGCGTGCCGTATACAACAGGGCGGTAGAGAGAGGATTTACTACACAAAGGTATCCCTTTAAATATGTGTATACGGGAATCGGGAAGACTGTCAGACGGGGGCTTCCCTTAAAAGTGATCCGTAGCATTAAATACATGGAACTGTCGGCATTTCCTCTATTGGATTATGCCCGTGACATGTTTCTCTTCAGTTTCTATACCCGTGGGATGTCATTTATTGATATGGCTTACTTAAAGAAGAGCGACCTGAAGAATGGGGCTCTTACTTATTTGCGTAAAAAAACGGGACAGCGTCTTTGGATAAGATGGGAGAAAAATATGCAGGATATACTCGATAAGTATCCTGTAATACAAAACTCTCCGTATCTGCTCCCTATAATCCGCCAGGCGGGGATAAAGGAGAGGACACAATACAATAATGCGCTTCATCTTGTCAATAGGAAGTTGAAATTTATTGGGGAAATGTTGGAGATATCCATTCCCTTGACCATGTATGTTGCCCGCCACTCATGGGCAAGCGTAGCTAAAAGTAAGAATATTCCTCTTTCTGTCATTAGTGAGGGAATGGGGCATGATTCTGAGAATACAACATTGATTTACCTGACTTCACTTGATACCGCAATAGTGGATAGGGCTAATAGGTTGATTTTAAAGTCTATATAGGGGATGTTTCTTTGAGCCGTCTCTTCCTAAGAGATGGATTTTTATTGCGATTCCTCTCTTCCTAAGAGATGGATTTGGGTTGCAAAGTTATGATTTGCAACAATAATATCCAAGCATTCACTTTATTTTTTCATCAATCCATATCATTGTATATTGATTTGTATATTGATTTGTATATTGAAATATAGCTTTGTCTATGCCTCTTTTCCTTATTTCTCCTAACCAATCATCCTACTATCCATCTCTTAGGAAGAGATGTACCCTAAAACGGCAGTTTGAAGAGTTTGACTGTTAAAAATGTAGAACGATTGAACGCTATTGGGAATTGCGATTATATTAATAACAATGAGTAGTGATTTCAGTAATATCTATGTTTATTCTGAGTACTTATCATTGTTCACTACCGGCGGTATATAGGCCGGACATACAGTAATTTGGTTTGATCTCTTTTAAGAGATTTTATTGGTAGATTGATAAATCTTTCTCCACAATGTGCCGGAGAAATATATATTTGATATTAATAAATCTTATTATATGGGAAAGATGACTTTAAAACTTTATGTGATTTTGTTTTTAGGTCTTTTCAGCATGGGAGCCAGATGTCAGGAAGTGGCTCTGAAAAGTAATTTGCTATATGATGCTTTCGCCACGTTGAACGCGGGGGTGGAGGTAGGTCTTGCGGACAGATGGACGTTGGACGTGTCTGCCAATTATAATGGCTGGACCTTCTCTCACGACCGGAAGTGGAAACACTGGCTTCTGCAACCCGAGGCGCGCTACTGGTTCTGCGACCGGTGGGCAGGTCATTTTGTGGGTGCGCATGCCCTTGGTGGACAATACAATGTGGGAAATCTGGATAATAACCTTTCTTTTCTCGGAACCGACTTCTCCGGAATCTCCGACAACCGCTATCAGGGTTGGTTCGGAGGGCTCGGATTGGTATATGGCCATTCGTGGATACTTAATAAACATTGGAATTTAGAGGCTTTGCTGGGTTTCGGGTGGGTTTATACCCGCTACGATGTCTATCCTTGTGCCCATTGCGGGACAAAAGTAGCCGAAGACAAATCACACAACTATGTAGGCCCCACAAAGGCGGCAATCAACCTGGTATATACATTTTAAATTTTACGGTTATGGATGCAAGATACAGAATTGCTAAGATACTGATTTGCGCCCTGCTGCCCTTGTGTGTAGCACCGGTGCTGAAAGCCCAGTCATTGATGGACGGGCAGATGGAAGTGCGAAACCTGGCAGTGTCCAGACAAGAAGATAAATTGTTTGTCTCTCTGGATCTTGACGTTTCGGCACTCAAGGTTGGCACCAACCGCGAAGTGGTGTTTGCCCCCACACTCAGCAAAGGCGAGCACTTGATAGAGTTGCCGGCAGTGATGGTGGCGGGAAGGAATCGCTACTATCATCATCTGCGCAATAAGTCTGCCGTGAGCCTCGACAGACTCTACCGTAGCGGTGAACAGGATGTGATAGAATACCGTTTGGTAGTGCCTTACGAGAGATGGATGACTAAAGCTGCCCTGAACGTTTCCAATACCACCAACGGATGTTGCGGTACTCCCATCCTGAACGATGTTGCTCTGTTGGAGAACGTACTTCCGGAAAAGGACGCGATGGCTTTCTTCCCCGAATACGTCTACATACGCCCGAAGGCTGAACAGAAAATCAACCAGATAGAAGGATCGGCCTATATAGATTTTCCTGTAAACCGCACGGAACTGTATCCCGAATACCGCCGTAACCCGCAAGAGCTGAAGAAGATACTCGCCACAATAGATGCCGTGAGAGAAGATGCCGATGCTCGCATCCTCGGTATCAGCATCAAGGGATACGCTTCGCCCGAAGGCTCGTACACCAACAATGTGCGCTTGGCCAAGGGGCGTACGGCAACGCTGAAAGAATACGTGCGCGGACAATACCACTTCCCCGACTCGCTGTTCACTACCAGCTACGAACCGGAAGACTGGGAAGGCCTGAGGCGCTTTGTGGAAGGTTCGGGCCTGACTTATCGTGACGAGATTCTGCGCCTGATAGACAGTGACATGGAGCCGGATGCCAAAGACCGTAAGATTAAGGTGACTTATCGCAACGATTACGCCTATCTGCTGCGCGAAGTCTATCCCGGATTGCGCCACTCCGACTATATGGTGCGTTATGAAGTGCGTGCCTACACTGATCCGGAAGAAATAAAGCGTCTGCTGCGGACGCAACCGCAGAAGTTGAGTTTGCAGGAAATGTACCTCGTGGCACAAGACATGGAGCCGGGCAGCGAAGAGTATAACGAAACTTTCGAGATAGCCGTACGCATGTTTCCCGGAGATGCCACTGCAAACCTGAATGCTGCCAATACCGCTATGCGCTTAGGCAACTTGCCTTTGGCAGAAAAATATTTGGAAAAAGCCGGTGATACGTCCGAGGCGGTTTATGCCCGGGGAATCCACGCCGCTCTTTCCGGCAATTACGAGGCGGCCGAGACATTGCTGAAAGAGGCCGACCGGAAAGGACAGGAGAAAGCTAAAGAGATGCTGAAACGCTTGGAAGAGGTAAGAAAGAGTTTAGAATAAGGTAAGAAAACAGAAGAATCAATCGGTATAGAATAAACTTAATTATAAAACATTTAATTTGATTACGCTATGAAAAAGAAATTTTGGAGCAATTTTTTCATGGGAATCTTGGCAATGGGATTCATTGCCGGATGTAGCAGCGATGAATGGGAAGAGGGCGGAAATACCCCGAATCCTGATTTGGAGGATGCTGTGTATATGAACGTGCAGGTGCAGTTGCCGGTGGCAGGGGCAGGAACACGCAGTAATACTAAACCGGAGGGCGGAAGTTCTGATGGAACTGAAGTCGGAAAGCCAGATGAGAACAAGGTAAAACGGGTTTTGTTGGTAATGGCCAATAAGGATAATAATAAGATCGTTTGTTATGGTGCCAACAATATTGAAGATGGTAAGTCTGAATCTTCTATTATCGGATCAATTCATAAAATCAATAAAACGGTATTGGCCAAATATTATGAGGATAATGGCACAAATGGAACATTGTCGGAAAGGACGGTGAAGGTGTATGTTTTTTGTAATCCTACAACAACTCTGGAAAAAATAGTTGCTGATGATGTAGACGGAACATGGATAAATGCAACTGCAGAGATACACGAAACATATAATGAGCAAAATCAGTCTGATATCACAGGAGCAGATGGTGCCGCCATTTGGGGGGGAAGTGATCATAAGAATGGCTTCTTGATGTCCAATGCAGGGGCGACTGAAAAGGATATCCCTGGAAATATCAAAGATTGGGATGTGTACCAATCTGCTGATAAAGCATTCAATTTGTCAGGTCCCAACAATGCTAATACTGAAAACGAAATAAACAATTCCGGGTCGATTAAAGTAGAACGTTCTGTGGCTCGTTTTGACTTCAGAGATGGAAGTCCTGTGGGTAATTTTACTTATACTTTGATAGAGGAAACTGAAGTTGAAGGTGGTAAAAAGCCTATTATCCAGATTCAATTGAAACGCATGGGATTGGTCAACATGAGTAAACACTTCTATTACTTGCGTCGTGTATCCAATGATGGGAAGAATGACGGTTCATTTGTTGGTGGCACAGAAACAAATGAGAATTATGTAGTAGATACTGATGCGGATGAAAAGTCTGCTGCTAATTTGGATAATTTTCAATTTGGAGACTATTTTAATTTCTGCCTTGGTTCCGGAGTAGGTAAGGATTGGACTATTAACGCTGATGCACGTAACGGCTGGTATAATAGTTTGATGTCAGACGTTGTCAAAGGTGATGAAGATGACTGGGAAAATCCAGAAAAGAATAAATATCATATTTGGCGTTATGTAACTGAAAATACGATTCCTGCAGCTGGTGATGGACAGATTTATCAGAAGAATGGGGTTTCTACGGGTATTGTATTTAAAGGTAAAATAGTAGTACCGGAGAATACAACATCAGAAAAACATCAAACATTGATTGATGCAATAAAGAATGCAACAGGTGATTCTGATAAAGATCCTATTTTATACGCATATGGCAGCAACTTGTTTGTTTCATGGACTGAAGTACGTGCGTATGCTATTGCCAATAAAGAGGCTGATAAAGTTTTCTACGAAACTGTGTTCGGCACTAATTTTACAAAAACACCTGTTGCAGCGCAAGAGGCAAAAGGTGATACACCTGCTGTGGAGGCCGTTTATAGCGATGACACAAATAGCCCTGATTACGCTTGGAATGCATGGCACAATACAAAAGAAACTAATCCTGAAACAGTTAAATCACTTCTTTTAGCCTTTAAGAAAAAAGCGACAGGTGCTCTGTTCACCCTTTATCAATCCAGCATAGATGGTGAGGATGCAGGTTATTATTGCTACTATTATTACTGGAACCGTCATAACGATAACCAGGATCTTAGCGTGATGGGACCGATGGAATTTGCCGTAGTACGTAACAACGTTTATAAATTAGCCGTAACGAATATCAAACAACTCGGTCACCCGCGCATACCGGAAAATGATCCGGATCCCAAAGATCCCGATGATCCGGATGAAAGTAGTGACATTTACATTACCCTTTCTGTTGAAGTGCTCCCCTGGACCGTACGCGTAAACAATATCGAATTCTAAGAAAACCGACCGACATGCAAAGCAGAAAGCGGAATATAATTTCACAGTTTGTCAGCGTGGTGCTTGGCGCCATGCTGGCTACTGTTGCCTTGTCCTCGTGCGAGCGGATATTCGAAGACCTCGATCCATGTCCGCACGGTGTATCGTTGCGTTTCGTCTATGACTACAACATGGAGTTCGCCAACGCGTTCCCCAGGCAAGTGGACTGCCTGACGCTTTACATCTACGATGACAAGGACAATTACGTAGATACAAAGATAGTGACAGGAGCGGAATTGCAGGACGAAGATTACCGGATGACACTGGATCTTGAAAAGGGAAATTATCATTTCGTGGCATACGGCGGATTGGCCTGCGACAAAAGCTCTTTCTCGCTGCTGCAAGCACCTGCGGCGGGCAGCAAACGGACAGACTTGCGCGCCGCCATGGATGCCGACTGCCTCACCGTGCCCGAGCGCCGTAACCTGCATGATATGTTTTGGGGACAACTCACCCTCGCCACTGCCGACCTCTACAGTGAAGGAACAGTGAAGATGATGAAGAATACCAACAGCATACGCATCGTGTTGCAGCATGTGGACGGAACACCGGTCAAAGCCGATGACTTCGACTTCGAAATCATCGATGACAACACGCTCTTCAACTATGACAACGACCTATTGCCCAACAGCGACGTCACCTACATTCCCTGGGCTAAAGGACAAGCGCAGACAGGCGTCTCCATCGTAGGTCCCGACCAGGTAGTGCCCCAGCCTGTCGAAGTGGCTTATGCCGAGCTCAGCACCTCGCGGTTGATGACCAAGAATTCTCCGCGTCTGCTGGTGAAGCGGCACGAAGACGGAGAAACAGTGATTGACTTCCCGCTCAACAACTACTTGTTGCTGATGCGAAGCGACCGTTACAGCAAGATGGGCGACCAGGAGTATCTGGACCGTGAAAGCCGCTGGACGCTCTACTTCTTCCTGCAAGCGGGCCTTTGGTTGCAGACGCGTATCGTAGTGAACGACTGGGTGGTGAGGATCAACGACATCGAAATGTAAAGAAGAGAATAAGAACAAAGAGTAAGAGAACGGAAGCTAAAAACAAGTTTTTCAATCAGGAAAAAAGCGTTTCAAATGAAATTGCAGTATCGACATATCATCGGACTTTGCCTCTTGTGCGTTTTTTTGCTGGGGTTCGCTTCGTGCGTCAACGAATCTTTCGACCTGCCCCATGAAGAGGAGGAAGAGAACAGCATATACCTCACTTTCCACACTGCCGTGGCAGGGGTTTCTACCCGTGCGGACGAAATACCCGATGATGCCCGTATCAACCAACTGCTTGTGGTGATTGTCTCGGAAAATGATGTCCCGGAAGAGGAAAACACTCCGGAAGAAGGAGATGCCTCGGAAGGGGAAGCCGGCAATACCAACGATGCAGGCAAGAGATGGGTGGTGGAGCACAGTCGCTTGGTAAAAGGTGCTTCCAGCATCGGGTTGCCGTTGACTGACGAATATACTTTCAAAGTGCGGGCCGGTTGCCGGAAAAGAATCTACTTGTTGGCAAATTGCGCCGAGCTGAAGGACAGCCGGGGAGAAAAAATCAACTTTAGCAACAGTTCTTTTATTCCGGAAACTTCCTCTGGCACTTCCGCCAAGGAAACCGGTAAAGCCCCGATAGATGACTTTGTGTTCAGCGTAGGCGATGTCTACCGATACGATCCCGTCTCGGGCATTCCCATGACGGCCATGTACGAGATTGAGATACCCGATAGAAAGGACATCGGGAAGGATGAATTTTCTCTTCCGACTTCTCTTTATGTGATACGCGCAGCCACTAAGTTTTCTTTCGAATTCACCAACCGTTCTTCAAGGCGAGAGATCACGGTGACCGGATTTTCCCTCACCAAAGCCGTTGGTGACCGGATGTACCTGATGCCGCATGTAAACAAGAATAAGGACGGCAGGTATTGGGTAGTGAATTCGGAACGTAATGGCGTCATATCTTTGCCTGAAACCGGTGCACCGGCGGGCCATAAGGTGACGGAATGGGACTGGATAAGTTGGATGGCAGCGGAAGCGAAGAAAACCGGAAAAGGCGACAATATAGACCAATATCAATGGCTGACCGACTATGATATACCGGACGCTTCGGAAGGAGGATCCGGTGAAGAAAGCTCCCGTGTCAGGGTAGATTTTAAAAAATCGGTGACGCTTCATGCCCTATCGGAAGTCGGACCTAGACCTGTTCTGTCGGAATCCGCTTATCTGCCCGAAAGCCGAACGCTGAAAACTACCGGCACCGAAGAGGGCGGCGCGGCGGGAAGCGGTGCGGCCGGCTCCGGTTTGAAATTGCAGGAATATGAACTGACCGTATATACCGAAGAGAAATTCTGGGATGAATACCCGGAAGACGGCACCACGTGGAGAAAGGTGGAAAGAGAATATACCGCCTGCCTGGAGCATCTTGCCTCCCTTTTCCGCAACACGCACGTGAAGGTGAATATCGTTTTCAAGGATTACGAGCTTGGCTGGGAAGTGGATGTGGAACCTTATTGGGAAGTGGAGCTGGATCCCGTATTCGGACTGGACGAGACACCCTCCACGAACGAGCCGGTTAATCCGGCGGAATAAGAAAATGCTGAAGAATCAACCGTTCCTTTAGTATAGAAACATACTCGAAAAAAGACAGAAGATATGAAACGCAACTTTTTGACATACATATTTTTATGCATATTGCTTCTTGGCGCCTCCTCCTGCAAGGACGACTTGCTGTATGGCGGCGGAATCATAGGTGAGGGGGAAAGCGTCATCAGCGGAACCGTGAAGTTCAAGCCTCTTACGCCTGCGCTGAACGGAACCACGCGTACACCCGGAAATGCGATAAAGAGTATTAACAGCCTTTGTGTGCTGTTGTATGATGTGGAAGGAAAGTTGGTGAAGAAATATCCGTTAAAACGGGCAAGTACCGGAACTCCCAATGAGAGGGAATACGTGCTTTCGGAAGAAGAGCGCACAGACCACAAAACCGAATCAATAGGTGATGAGGACAAGGATTTCCCCCCCGCCGAATCCAAGACTCCCCATGCTGAATTCAAGCTGACAGTCCCTTTCGGGCGTTATTATATCTATGTGGTGGCAAACATGGACGACCTTTCCGGGCATGAGGAGGCTATACAGACAAAAGAGGGATTGAAAAATATTTCCCTTACATGGAATGCAGGGGATATCGCTGCCAATAACCAAATGTTCGGATTCTTTAGCGAAGCTTCTACGGAGGCCGACGCACCCTTACTGACCATCAACAAAGGAACAACATCATTGCATGCTTGGATACGGCGGGCGGCATCAAAGATAACGATTGCGTACGATGGATCAAAACTTGAGGAAGGGATATTCGTCTACCTTAAATCCGTAACGATTAGAGATATTCCATCAGTCTGTCTGTTAGGAGCTGAAAACAAGATAGAAAGAGAAGAAGATCTTTTGGAGAAAGGAGAGTTTATTGATTATTCGGAAGAAGGTGTGACAGAGTATAATGAACTCTGGAAGGCCCGTATCACCAAAGGCAGGCCCTATTATTATTCCGGTTGTGATGCTGCTTTGACCGAAGACGAGTACTGGGAAAAAGGTGGTAAAAAAGCAGCCCATGCTGAAGATTTAACGTCGCTTTTCTTTTACGAAAACATGCAAGGTAAGGGGAAAGATAAACAGCAGGACAAGGAGGGGGACGGAGTGCTTGATGCTCCCGGTTTTGAAGGCGACGAAAAGTATTGTTTGAAAGATGGCAAGCCCTATGGTACCTATATCGAGGTGGAAGGCTACTACCACTCTATTCATCCGGAGAGACCCGGAAGTGGAAAAATTAAATATCGTTTTATGCTTGGCAAAAATGTCACTACCGACTATAATGCCGAACGAAATCATCACTACAAATTGACGTTGGTGTTCAACCGTTTTGCCAATGATGCTGATTGGCATATTGAGTACAAAGAAGAGGTGCCTAGTATTCAAGCGCCTGTGCCTTACTATATTTCATATCTTTATAATCATTCGGCAACAATGCCTGTAAAGGTTAATGTGCGGGAGGGGTACCGGTTGAAATCATTTGAGGCGGAGATTGACTCGAATGCCTGGGCGCCTTATAAACCGGATCCGGGTTTGGAGTATTTTAAGCAAATGGATCCGGATGCGACTCCTGATGCTCCTTTGAATCAGTGGAATGGCTTTCTTTCTTTACGGAAGACTAAAGCGACTGTGATAAAAGAGAAAGATGAGAATGGTAAAACGTGGACTAATGAAACTTATTATAAAGAACATAAACGTGGTAACAGGACTTATTATAATAATGGAGAGCTGAATAAAGAGGATAATATTGACAACGATGGTACATATACAATGAAATATGACCCGGATAAAAATGAGTATATTTTCAATTTGCCCATATATACACGTGCCAAGCAGATGCTACCTAGTACCGGATATACCGGGAATAATCCGTATGTGGCTTACCAGCGTAAGGCTGTGATTAAATTTACAGCAGTAATGGAGAAAATGGATGATCCTGGTACAACAGAAACAGTAGTGGGTAGATCCACAGTCATACAGGTGCGCCGTGTAGTAAATCCTAAAGGTGTATGGCGCGAATATAACTCAACTACGCCTTTTCATGTTGTCTTAAAACGTCTTCCTAAGGAATCCAGCAACTCCTTTGAAACCTTTACTTCAGAAGGGGCGTGGAAAGCTTATGTGGTGAGAGGACCTAAGAATTTCGTTACTCTTAATGGAAGTAGTGACACAATAAGGGGAAATACGGGTAGTCCTATTGATTTTACAATTGGATTCCAAGGTATAATTCCGAAGACAGAGTCGCGTTGCGCTATTGTTCGGGTGGAATACCATAATTACAGTTGTGTTCATCTGATATTTGTCCGTCAAGGTAAAGCTCCTATGGCTTTAATTGGAGGCGGAAGAAAATGGCATGCTTGTAATATGAGAACTGAAAAGGAAGAAGGACAATGTCCGTTGGATGAAGGTTCATTGTTTAGATTCGGCAATTGGAAGGAGCCGCTTGATGCGGTAAATAATTCTTTTAATAATTTTAATAACGAGGGCTGGAAAGAATATGTAATTGCAGGAGATATTAATAAAAAGAAATGGGAAAACATAGCGGCTGCCGATTATAAGGGAAGCTTTACACCTACTGAGGTGAGTGGAAAACAAGTTCACGTAGCTTCTTATAATGATTATGAAGCATTGTGGCAGGCCGATGATATTGAACAAGGTTATGGAGTACTTTATGGAAATGATGCAACAGAGACACTTTCGGCAATCGATGAAGTATATGGATATAGGTATGACAAGCACACATCTGCAGGCGATAGAGGGGCCGGTTATGGTATGCGCGGAACCTTTGTGTATAACACATCAGAAGGTGAATATGGTGGTAGAAATTTATTTTTCCCTATAGGAGTGGCTGGTCATGGACATCGTAAACATAGGGATGAGAACGGTGGTTGGCAATCTGCTGTATTAAGATATTCTGCAGGCCGAACTGAAGTAATGCCTTTCGATGTCGCAAAAGACAAACCTTTGCTTTATGACCTTTATCGGCGTTTCGGTGCAATTTATTGGCTTGCATCAAATCAATCAAAAGCAAACCGGGATGGTTATGAAAATATTCTAGCATGGGATTTTAATTATTTTACATTGGATTTTAATCTCATGCCTGCCAATAATATATTTAAAAAAGAAGCAGATGGAGTGTATGGTGAAGAAGGTGCTAAGGGGAAGATAAATCACAGTGATGCTTGCTTCATCCGTTGTGTAGAGGAGCCTTGATTTCTCTTTTTTGATGAAAATAAGTAGTAAGATATTTCTGTTGCCATGCCTCATGTTTGCCGTTGTCAGCGGCAGCATGAGCGCACAGCGATTATCTTGGTTGCGGCAGCAGTCATCCATGGTAGCAAGCATTGTCACCGACACAGTCGCTTTAGATTTGCCCTTACCTGCCATTCCGTCTGCCTTGCGCACTCCCCACGAACGTGCCGCCTACCTTTTGACACACTTTTGGGACAGTATGGATTTTGCGGATACCCTGCGCAGCCGGCATCCTGCCTTTATGGAGCAGAACCTTGTCAATTTTCTATCCCTCTTCCCCCATGCTCAGACCGAAGCCCGCACCGGAGCTGTAAAAATCCTGATGCAACGTGCCGAATCTGATAAAACCCTTTATCTGCTGCTGGCCGAACTGGCGGAAAAATATCTCTATACCAACAGTTCGCCCATGCAGAACGAAGAACACTTCATTCCCTTTTTGGAAGAAATTGTAGGTACCTCCCTACTGAACGAAACAGAAAAGTCGCGTTTTCGTTTTCTGCTTTCCGCTGCCTTGAAGAACCGTCCCGGCACAATGGCAACCGACTTTACTTATCTCACACCTAACGGTGAACTGCAAACCTTATACACCGTCCCTGTTACCTGTAGGTTATTGCTACTATTCTACGATCCCGATTGTTTGCACTGCCGGGAAACTATAAATGCTCTGCACACCGCTTCCCGCCTGCAACAACAGATAGATAGCGGGCAATTTACCGTGCTTGCCATCTGCGTAGGAGAAGATCGGGACTTATGGAAAAGTACCTTGAAAGATCTGCCCACCCAGTGGTTTACAGGTTTCGATATGGGTTGTATACGCCAGGAAGAACGCTATTTATTACCTGATATGCCGATGATGTATTTACTTGATGGAGAGAAACGGGTGGTGAAGAAAGAAGTATCGTTGCATCAACTGCTACTGGAACTTCAAGAGTAATGCTGTGGTAAACCCATTGAAAAATATACAGAAAAGGGCACCATAAGTGCCCTTCCTCAATCATTCTATGTTGTTTAGAACATAAATCCTAAAGAAATCATCAGGTTTCGATTCTTAGTTCCTGCATCTGAAGTTTCTGTTAAACCGAAATCGTAACCAATGGAAATCTGGTATTTTTGGCTGAACTCCATACCGGCTTTTAACCCCAGACCAAGGTCAAAACGTTTGAAACCGTCATCACCGAAAATATTTTCAGATGAAGTACCAATACTGGATTCAAGTTCATTCTTAATTTCGCCTGTTGTTTTTAACTTCCCGAATAATCCGATTCCAATATAAGGACCTGCATTAGCAAATAAAGTGAAATTATCACTTACAGCATACTTGTAACCGATATGGACAGGAATCTCTAAATAACAAGGGTTCAGTTTGATACTGCCGAAAGCACCGCCATCTACTTTAGCTCCTTTTAAAGAAAGTAATGCGCCGAAATCCATATAAGCTCCTTCTGTTACTTGTGGTAATCCAAGCTCTGCCTTAACGCCGGCGTGGAAACCTACCCGGCTATCAAAGCCGCTAACTTTGATATTGCTTACATTCATACCTGCCGTGACACCCCATCTGAGGTTCTCTTGTGCGTTGACACTCCCAAAACCTATCGCCAGTATGGCGATTAATGCTAAAATCTTTTTCATGTTAGTTAAGTAATTGCGTTGATATTTAAAAAACTATCGGGTGCAAATATATACATATATTTGTATTTCTTTGGAAAAACGAACAGAAATGTAGGGCAACCACTCTTTTCTAGAGCCGGATAGTACTAATATTGCGGAAGTATATACTAAATATTTAATTCTCAATATAGAAATAGTTTCAAATGAAACCACTACCTTTGTGCCGAATTTACCAATATATGAATAATATGACTTATCATCATTTATCTGTCCTCGTACATCGGCGGGCAGAGAAGTATGGCGACAAGGTGGCTCTGAAATACAGGGATTACGAAACGTCGCAGTGGATCCCCATCACTTGGAATCAATTCTCACAAACAGTCCGACAAGTTGCGAATGCACTCGTAGAGTTAGGAGTGCAGGAGGAAGAAAACATAGGAATCTTTTCTCAGAACAAGCCCGAATGCCTTTATGTGGATTTCGGGGCATTTGCTAACCGTGCGGTGACCATACCTCTGTATGCTACCAGTTCACCGGCACAGGCGCAGTACATTATCAATGATGCTCAGATACGTTATATATTTGTAGGCGAGCAATTCCAGTATGATGCGGCTTTCAGTGTATTTGGCTTTTGCCAATCGTTGCAGCAATTGATCATTTTCGACCGTGCTGTAGTACGCGACCCTCGTGACATGACTTCCATTTATTTCGACGACTTCCTGGAAACAGGAAAAGGTTTGCCGAACAACGATATGGTGGAAGAACGTACTTCCCGTGCATCGGATGATGACCTTGCCAACATTCTTTATACATCCGGTACAACTGGCGAACCGAAGGGGGTAATGTTGCATCATTCTAACTATATGGAAGCTTTCCGTATCCATGATATCCGTCTGGTAGATATGACCGACCGGGATATTTCCATGAATTTCCTCCCTCTGACGCATGTCTTTGAGAAAGCATGGACATATCTTTGTATCCATAAAGGTGTGCAGATTTGTATCAACCTGCGTCCGGTGGATATTCAGACTACTATTAAAGAAATTCGTCCGACATTGATGTGCAGCGTTCCCCGTTTCTGGGAAAAAGTGTATGCCGGTGTGCAGGAGAAGATTGCCCAGGAAACAGGCTTGAAGAAGGCTATGATGCTGGATGCCATTAAAGTTGGCAAAATACATAATATTGATTATCTTCGTAAGGGCAAGACTCCGCCGTTGATGCTTCATCTGAAGTATAAATTCTACGAGAAGACGGTTTATGCTTTGCTGAAGAAAACTATCGGTATTGAAAACGGTAACTTCTTCCCTACCGCCGGAGCTGCCGTGCCTGATGAAATCTGTGAATTTGTCCATTCGGTAGGTATCAATATGTTGGTTGGCTATGGTCTGACTGAATCGACGGCTACTGTTTCTTGTTTCCTTAACCAAGGTTACGAAATTGGTTCCGTAGGCACCGTGATGCCTGATGTAGAAGTGAAGATTGGTGACGAGAATGAAATACTTCTGCGTGGAAAGACTATCACGAAAGGATATTATAAGAAAGCTGAAGCTACTGCTGCAGCCATTGATAAGGACGGTTGGTTCCATACCGGTGATGCCGGTTATCTGAAGGATGGCCAGCTTTATCTGACTGAGCGTATCAAGGACTTATTCAAGACTTCCAATGGTAAGTATATCAGCCCGCAAGCTTTAGAAACGAAACTGGCTATTGACCGTTACATCGATCAGATTGCCATTATTGCCGACCAGCGTAAATTTGTGTCTGCCCTTATTGTACCGGTCTACGGTTTTGTGAAGGATTATGCCAAGGAAAAAGGTATCGGATATAAGGATATGAACGAGCTTCTGCAACATCCCAAGATTATGGGATTGTTCCGTGCCCGCATAGACACCTTGCAGCAACAGTTCGCACACTACGAACAAGTGAAACGTTTTACTCTTTTGCCGGAACCGTTCAGCATGGAGCGTGGTGAACTGACTAATACCTTGAAGTTGAAGCGTCCTGTGGTTGCAAAGAACTACAAGGAGGTGATAGATAGAATGTACGAAGAATAAAGATATACCTATTTACTGAAAATGAAAAACTCCCGGTTAAAAGCCAGAACTTTTAATCGGGAGCTTTTTATATATCCGTGTGCCTAAAAAGTACACGTATATTACCGGTTTGTCCCCTCCTGGCTGTCCTGTACCGCATATATTTGCATCATCACTTTATATTAACTTGTGTAAGATGTATAACTTATCTATTACTACAGGAAAAATAGCGGACGGCATTTCCGCATTGTTAATGCTTTGTTGCATACTAATGGTACAGTCATGCATTGTTACCGTACAAACTACAGCTTCTTTGTCGTCTGACAATGGAGACGGTACTTATACCAATCCGGTGATTAATGCCGATTATCCCGATCCTGACATTATACGGGTAGGTGAAGACTTTTATATGGTCAGTTCCTCATTCGTTGCTATGCCGGGTATTCCTATCTGCCATTCCAGGGACCTTATAAATTGGCGTATTATAGGGCATGCCTACGACAGCATCACTTTCCGTCCTCAATATAGAATGGAGAATGAACAGACGGCGTATAGTCGTTTGTGTTGGGCTCCTTCCATTAAATATCATGACGGTACCTATTATATAGGAGTTAATATTGCCGATGATGGTTTTGTAATGTTTAAGAGTAATAAACCGGAAGGACCGTATTCAATGCATAAGTTTGACAAGCGTTTGTATGATCCGGGATTTTTCATTGATGATGATGGTAAGAAATATGTCACACATGGAAAGACGAAAATATACCTGACACGTTTGAAAGATGATGGAACCGGGGTACTGGATCCTGATGATGAGGGTACCTTGATTATAATAGCTCCCAAAGGATATGAATATCTTTTTGAAGGATGTCACACTTATAAAAGGAATGGCTGGTATTATATATTCAATCCGGCATTGGGATACAATGGGGTACAGATGATCAGTCGTTCCCGTAATCTTTACGGTCCATATGAAACTAAGGTACTGATTGATGATGATATCAACTATGCCGGTGCTGGTGTACATCAGGGCGGATATGTAGAGACACTTGAAGGCGAGTCGTGGGCCTATACTTTCCAGGACAGGGATTACATGGGTAGATGTGTGATGCTGTATCCGATGAAATGGGAAGAGAACTGGCCGGTGGTAGGTCCGGAAGGCAAACCGGGAAAAGGAGTGGTAACTTATAGAAAACCGGCAGTCAAGGCTGAGCAGGAGATTACATTTCCCCAACATTCGGATGATTTCAGTTCTTCGGAACTGGCTCATGCTTGGGAATTCAATCATGTACCCCGGAAAGATAAATGGAGCCTGACGGATCGTCCCGGTTATTTTAGGATATATGCGCAGTATGCAAAGGGATTTGAATGGGCACGCAATTCTCTGACACAGAAAGTCTCCGGACCTTATAGTTCGGGAACTGTTTCGTTGGATCTGTCCGGACTCCGTGAGGGTGATTTTGCCGGAAATGGCATTATGGGGAGGGTCATGTACCAACTGGGAGTACGGAAGAAGGCGGATGGACTTTGGCTTGAAATGAGGCAGGGAGGAAGAGAAGGAGAGGTAGTTGTCGATAGTCTTCCTGTCAAAACTGATAAGATATACTTGCGCACTGAAGTGACAAAGCAGGGATCTTTGCTGTTTTATTATAGTTTGGATAATCTTGAATATAACCGTTTGGGTCCGGAAGGAGTTTCCAATTTCTGGGGATTTCTGGGTATCCGTCATGCTTTATGCTGCTATAATCTGGATAAAGGAGCTATTGGCGGCTATGCCGATTTTGACTATTTTGAATTAGAAAGTAATCGCAGGGGAAATCACTATGATGCATTTACCGGGATAGACTTTTCTCAGTATGATGATCGTGAAGGTATGAAATTAGTACGTCCGGTAGCAAAACGACCTATGCAGTTTATTTCCGGGGTACGAGATGGAAACTGGCTCGTATTCAATAATATGTGCTTTAAGCGGAACCCTCAAAAAGTAACTATCGAACTTCAGGCGGAGACTCCCGGAACAGTGATCGAGATAAGGGAGGGAAGTATCGATGGAAAGCTGATAGCCGTTTGTCCGGTAAATCAGAACCAGACCCCGGGAGAGTGGGAGAAACAAACCTTTGAGGTCAGTGAAACAGTAAAAGATAAGTCCCAAATTTACTTCCTGTTCCGTGGACAAAGCCAGGGACTTGCTATAAAGAGCTTTATCTTTTACTGATCCGGATTATCCTCCTTGTTATTAATGGAGTTTTTATACTCACTTGGAGTAACTCCCATGTGTTTTTTGAAGCATCTGCTGAAATACTTCGGATCGCTGAAGCCAGTCATATAAGCTATTTGAGAGAAGTTGTACACATCACTTCTGATCAGCTGGGCGGCTCTCTTTACGCGAATTTCCCTGATAAAATCTACCGGAGGCATCCCTACAATGGACTTAAGCTTCCGGTAGAAAATACTCCGGCTCAGCAGTAACTTGTTGGCGAAATCATCTATTACCAGATCCGGATTATCCATCTGTTCTTCCAGGAAATCCATCACTTCTTTCATGAATAACTTATCGTGCGGCATAACTTCAGGTTCCGAAGGAGTCCAGTCCTTGGGATTGTCGGTTTCGTTGTTTGCTGATAACTGCTTCATGAATATTTCCTGTAACTGCTTACGCTTGGTAAACAGAGAAGCAATACGGGCTTTGAGGTACGAAGAACTGAACGGTTTCGTAATGTAATCATCGATACCTTGTTCCAAAGCGGTGATACGGTCATCCAGTGATGCTTTTGCTGATAGAAGAATGATCGGTACATAGCAGATATCTTTGTTTTCCTTGATACGTTTAATCATTTCCAATCCATCCATGACAGGCATCATCACATCACTGATTATCATATCGGGTATAGCTTCCGATGCAAGTTTCAAACCTTCTTCTCCATTTGCTGCTTCCAGAACAGTGTATTTCTTTGATAGTATATTTCTGAGCAGGTTTCTCAGTTCACGATTATCTTCTACGATTAAAATGGATAAAAAATCCTCTTCCGAGCTGTTTTCAGATTCAGTTATACCGTTACCTGCAACTGTAGCAATATCTTCTGTATTGTCCGAACTGTCAGTAAGGATTAATTCGGCTTGGGTATCTTTCTCAAAAACTTCACGTTCCAAAGGTAAAGTCACACTGAATTCGCTGCCTGTTCCCGGCTGGCTCTTAACCTCTATATTTCCGTGGTGCATATCCACCAACTCTTTGACGAGTGATAAACCAATGCCTGATGAAGGTTGCAGAATATTGTTGTTCTTACTTAGTGTCTCAAAGCGTTTGAAAAGAGAACCTATCTTATCAGGAGCAATGCCAATCCCTTCATCAATAATGGAAATGCGGATATGCTGATCCGATCTCTGTACTGTAATTTTTACCGTTTTCCCGGGTAGAGTATATTTGAATGCATTGGATAGCAGGTTGAATACTATTTTTTCCACTTTGTCCCTGTCTATCCATATATATACTTCTTCTTGATCGGTTTTGAATGTGAAGTCTATTTGTTTCTCTTCAGCAATCAGGCGGAAGTTTTCTGTGATTTTCATCAGGAAAGCAATCAATTCTGTTTGCTCGACCATTACTTTCATTTTCTTGTTCTGTATCTTCCGGAAATCGAGTATCTGATTGACAAGACGTAACATGCGTTCCGTATTCTTATGTACAACGGTCAGATGTTCCCGTACGGAAGGAGAAATGGTCTGGTCCTCCAGAACTTCACTGACCGGACTGGAGATAAGTGTCAATGGTGTACGTAGCTCATGTGAAATATCGGTGAAGAATTTCAGTTTGATATTTGATAATTGTTGTTCCATATCCACTTGGTGACGCAGACGATAAATGTAGGAGAAGATATACAGAATTAACCCGGTGAGAAGAATGAATGCTGCAAGGTATGCCAGAAAGGCCCAAGGAGTCTCCCAGAAAGTAGGAATGACTTTGATGGAGAGTGTACGTATATTGTTTACCCATACTTCATCACTGTTTGTTGATTTCACCTGAAGACGATATTCGCCTGCGGGCAGATTGATGTAACTTGCCGATTTGTTTTTATCGCTATAATTCCATTCTTTTTCAAGACCTTCCAGGCGATAGGCATAGCGTATGTCATCCGGTCTTGTGAAGTCTAAGGCTGAAAACTGTACATTAATATTTCGTTCCGAAGGATGTAAGGCTATCTCTTTCAGATCATCGGTGGAGACAATTGATTTCTTTCCGTTGACTTTCAAATCTGTAAAGACGATGGGAGGTACATAATCACTCTTCTTCATTTGTTCCGGAACAATTTCCAAAAAGCCCATATCTGTGCCGAAAATCAATTGTTTCCGGGCGTTTAAGGTGGGTATCGCTTCGCTAAAGTTCATTTTTTGTCTGAGAAATCCTGTACTATAGTTCTCGAAAGCCTCTGTTTCCGGATTAAATTTGGATAAAGCGTTTTCGGATGCTATCCACAGATTCTTTTGGGAATCTTCTATCATGGCTAGGACCATATCGGAACCTAATCCTTCCTGCTCGGTATAATACTGAAATTCAATATTTTCGCTAAGAAGGGTTCTGGATGTGATTTTGTTGACTCCTCCGGTGAATGTCAATACATAGATATCTTTATGGCTATTTTCATATATATGCATAATGTCGTTTCCTGTCAGACTGGAAGGTTTGTTCCTGTTTTGTATATTTCTGTAGAACTTGATTTCTTCCGGTTGTGCAAAGTCATTCGAGAATGTCACTAAACCAAAGGTGGTTCCTACCAATAGGATACCATTTTCCGTTCCTGTGATATAGCGGATATTATGGCAGGTACTGAACGGATAGTTTTGTAGTTTATTTCTGTGGTTGATAAAGTACACTTTTCCCTCAGGGGTTTGTTGCAACAGATTTAATCCACCACCGTAGCATCCTACCCAGATGTTATCATGATTATCGGAATATATGGTAAATATGTCATTGTAACTCAAACTATATACGTCTTCGGAGTCGTACACATAGTTTTGTATGTTGTAATTCCCATCGGCTTTCTTTGTGAGTTGGAATAGTCCGTTTCCTTTGGTTCCTATCCAGATTGTTCCGTCCTTTCCTTCGCAGATGCTGTAAACACTGGCATTGAATGATACTTTATCTCTATCTATCTTTCCCTGTGAAGACAAGTAACCGGCCAGGCTGCCATCAGGGTGGTATATCCTGACATATTCGCTTTTGGAAGCTACCCACAATCGTTGTGAACTATCCAAAAGGAAAGCACGGATTTCGAATCCTCTGTCTATCCCTTTCAGATCATAAATTTGTGGATAGAAAGACATTTTCTTTATTCCTCTGGCGCTGACTAGCCAGTAGTTTCCTTGTCTGTCTTGATAATGATAGCGAACAAGCGGAGCAAATAGTGATTGGGGGTTGTCCGGATCTGTATAAAAAGCTTTCAATTCTTTATTTTTCCTGTCATAATAACAGAAGTTCCCATTATGGGGAATCAGCCATAAAGTACCTTGTTTATCTTCAAATATGATATTTTTGTTCTCTCTGCCATAATTCACGACCTCTTTTTCGGGTGTAAAGAGGTATTGCTTTTCACCTGTTGCCGGATTAAAGCGTATCACTCCGGGAGTAGTGGGGAATATCCATAGCTCTCCCTCTTTATCTTCATAAATGGAGATAGCTTCATTGGAGGATTGCATGGGAGTGCGGATATCAATTAGCTGAGAAGTCTTATTTCCCGGATTGAACAGGATGACGCCATTATCAGTGGCTATGGTGAGTAGCCCATGGTTGGTTATGTCTAAAGAGCTTATTTTGTTGATGGGGTAAGGAAGCTCTATGAATTTTATGCTTTCAGTTTGTTGGTTATAATAGGCTATCTTTTCAGAAGCGGAAGCAAGGTAAATTGTACCGTTGTATTCCTGAATAAACCGGAAAGGAAAATCGCTGTCGATTTTCTTGCTTCCTATAATGGATATACCTTTGTCTGTCAATATCCACTCATCCTTATCGGAATCCTGGAAGATAGTGTGGATGTGTTCACCTTTTAAAAAGCCATTGAATGTGCTATAGAGTGTAATTCCGTCTTTTTCTTTATATCTCTTTTCATCGATTCTGTAACAATAACCTTTGTCGCATGTCACCCAGGCTATGCCTTCTTTTAGGGGAAATATTTTCTGAACAAAGTTTCTTCTTTGCATATCTTTATCTACTGTTTGCAGGACATCGTAGAAGATTTCAAGATGCGTGTCGAATATATAAGCCTTGCTGTCATATGTCTGGCACCAGATATCGCCATATGCGGTTTCTGAAATGGAGGTTATCCGATTGTTGGATAGTGTATATTCTTTATGTGGCGCGGATTTGTAGTTCTTGAATGTATATCCGTCGAACTTATTGAGTCCGTTACGGGTACAGATCCAGATAAAGCCTTTCTGATCTTGTAAAACTGCTGATGCTATATCTTGGGGTAGTCCGTTCTCTGCTGTAAAATCAGTAATCTGGCAGATGGGCTGTGCCGATGAAAACATCGGTATCATTAGGTATAAAAAGTAGATAATCAGTCGTCTCATAGTACTGTTTTGAATAGTGCAGAACAAATGTATAGAAAAAAGGGAATAAATGAAAAGTATAGGACCTGTTTGACCGAAAAAGCCGATATTTCGCCCGAATAGTCCACCTTCTTTTTTGTTCCATTTTGAAAAAGTGCACTCTTGTTACCTGATTTTATTCCGTTGCTATGATACAGGTTGGCTATTTTTGCAGAGTGAATTATTTTAATCATTAACTATTAAAAACACATTAACTTATGAATTTTGAAAGACTTGTTCAAAGGACAGCTGCTACTCTCTTGATGAGTATGATCTGCCTTATCTCTCTTGCACAGAGTCGTACTGTTTCAGGTGTTGTGCTCGATAGCAGAGGTGATCCTGTTATTGGTGCTAATATCAGAGTAGTAAGTGACGCTTCTATCGGTACAATTACAGACCTGGATGGTAAATTCTCCCTTGCCGTGCCGGGTACAGCCAAACAATTGGAAATAAGTTTTATCGGAATGCAGACGCAAACTGTATCCATTGTTGCAGGGCAGCCGGTTCATGTGACATTGGCTGAAGATGCTGAGATTCTGGATGAAGTTGTAGTGATCGGTTATCAGACGGTGAAACGAAAGGACCTTACCGGATCGGTAGCCTCTGTTTCGGGTGAGCAAATTGCAGCTATGCCTGTTGCCAATGCAGCCCAGGCTTTGCAGGGTAAGCTGGCCGGTGTAAATGTAACAACGCAGGATGGACGTCCCGATGCCGCTGTTTCTATTCGTGTACGTGGTGGAGGTTCTATCTCACAGAGTAATGACCCGCTGGTGTTGATTGATGGAGTCAGTGGTTCGTTAAGTGATATTCCGGGCGATCAGATTGAGTCGATTGACGTTTTGAAAGATGCCTCATCAACAGCTATTTATGGTGCCCGTGGTGCTAATGGTGTAATTCTTGTTACCACAAAGGGGGCTAAAGAAGGACGTGTTGTTGTCAGCTACAATGGTTATGCGAAGTTCAATACACCGACTAAGTATATGGATGCGCTCAATCCTTATGACTACCTGGCATATAGCTGGGCAAGTGCAGCTTCGGTTGGTGGTAACAGCTATATGGAACCATTGGAGAAACTGTATGGAATAGGACGTTATACGACTACCAACCCTGGCGGCATAGAAAGTTATCGCAATGTGAAGGCGGATAATATCCAGAAGAAGATTTATGGAGATTCTTTCTCTCATAATCATGACCTTTCAGTTACAGGTGGTACTGAAAAGACCAAAGTGCTGTTTGGGGTAAACTACATGGACGAGGATGGTATGAAACTCGCTTCTTATTACAGACGTGCCAATGTGTCGTTAAAAGTGAACCAGAAGATTGCCAAAAACCTTGATTTGAGTCTTGATACCCGTTATACCAATATTAAAAAGATGGGTGATGAGGGTGTTACAAATGGTAGCGGATCAGTTCTGTCATCTTCTTATCGTTTCCGTCCAATTGCAACAGATGATATTTTGGGTGATTTGTCTGCAATGAATGAAGGTATGATTGAGAACTATGCCAAACAGAGCCAGTGGGACAGATATAATCCGGTAAACCGCATCAATGACAAGTATGCGCCGAATGCCCAGCAGTCATTGCGTGGAATTCTCTCGCTGAACTGGGGAATTGTAAAAGGATTGACCTATCATACTGACCTGTCTCTCAGTCAGACCTGGAATCAGAATAAAGAATGGACGGGAGCCATCATAAATAACTATCTGGATGATAATACCGGTGAAGTTCTATATGCAGGTAATGCGAATCTGGAGAAAAAGAATAGCTGGGGACTTCGTTGGACAAATACCTTGAGTTATGACTTTACTTTAGGTAAGATACATCGGGTGAATATCCTGGCCGGCCATGAAGTTTCCGATTCGGGCGGTGACGGACTGAAAGCCTCAGGAACTTATTTCCCTGCCAACTTTACGAAGGAAAATGCATTTGCTATGATCAATCAATATGACAGCACTAAAGGAGTGGGGGATTTCTCTTCAAGTGTTTCTACGCCGAGCCGTATCCTTTCGTTCTTTGGTCGTTTGAATTATAACCTTATGGAACGTTATCTGCTGACGGTTACGTTCCGTGCGGATGGTTCATCTAAATTTGCTCCCAGTAACCGTTGGGGATATTTCCCGGCAGCAGCTTTGGGCTGGCGTATGTCTGAAGAAGCATTCCTGAATGATGTGAACTGGTTGGATAACCTTAAACTCCGTGTTTCCTACGGTGAGGTAGGTAACGATGGTATAAATTCCAGTCTGTGGTCACAGAATTGGGAGGCTACCAGTGACAAGAGATATCAGGGAGCTGTGAATGGTGCCTTCTTACCTTCTTATTCACTTGGTGCAGATATGGCGAACAAGGATCTGAAGTGGGAAACTACGATTACCCGCAACATTGGTGTTGATTTCGGTTTCTTTAATAGCCGCCTGACCGGTACGATTGATGCCTATTGGAATACTACCAAGGATTTGCTGATGAAAACTGCCATACCGGGTATTACGGGTTTTACTACAACCTATGCCAATGTAGGCCAGACCAGCAATAAAGGTGTTGAAATTGCTCTTCAGGGTGTACTCGTGAAAACGAGGGACTGGAATGTAACGGCTGGTTTCAATATTAACTTCAATCGCGGTAAAGTGGACAAGCTGGCTGATAATGTTACCGGACTTTATGGTACGGAATGGGCTACTTCATCTACTTTCCCGAAATCGGATTATGTCTTGAAAGAAGGACGCCCTGTTGGCTTGGTACGTGGTTTGACTGCCGATGGATTCTATACTACCGATGATTTCACTTATGAAAATGGAGTGTATACCCTGAAAAAAGGAGTTGCGGATGTTTCTTCTGCTGTATTCCCCAACTATCACTTGCACAATGGTATAAACGAACGCCCTGCAGGACAGTTGGCTTATCCGGGTATGGCAAAGTTCAAAGACCTGAACGATGACGGTATTATCAATGATGATGACGTGGATGTTATCGGTGATATGACACCTGTCCATACCGGTGGTTTTAATATTAATGCTACCTATAAGAATTTCGATTTAGGTTTGTATTTTAACTGGAGCTATGGCAATGAAATCTATAATGTAAATAAGCTGGCAGCACTTTATGGTTATAAAGAAGGTGCCGTTTACGAGAATAAGCTCTCTATAGTAAAGGATTGCTATAAAATCTATGATGTAGTGAATGGAGAATTAGTCGCATTGACCACTCCTGAACAACTGAATGCTGCCAATGCGAATGCTAAGTTACCACTGGCATACAGTGAGAATGGTTATGTATCTACATTAGGTATTGAAGACGGCTCTTATCTGCGTTTGAATACACTGACTTTGGGGTATACTTTACCGAAGAGCATTCTTCAGAAGGCGGGCATCAGCAATCTGCGTGTTTACGGAAGTATCTATAATGTCTTTACGATTACAGGATATTCCGGAATTGATGCTGAAGTAAGTACATCCACTTCTACAAAGACCTATCCTCAATTGGGTATGGACTGGGGTACTTATCCGCGTGCACGTTCCTTCGTACTGGGTGTAAATCTTAGCTTCTAACCATTTAATAAAAGATGAAATTATGAATAAGTATATAAAAATGGCATTTGCGTCAGCCTGCTGTGTCTTGTTTGCACAGTGCAGTGACTTTCTGGAAACTTCTTCTCCTTCTAATACAGATGACGAGTTTGTAACTTCCAGTCCCGCAGAAACTTTAAAGACTTTGTCAAGAGCTTATGCTCTTTATCGTGAGTCGTGTAATGGGGCATACGATTGGAACGACCATTACCGTTCGGATATCGAATATTTCCCCGAGAATAATACTTCCAATAATATCAATGCAAAGTTGGTTCCCGAACAGATTCCTTGTGACCACATGAAGGGTAGCTTCAATGCTTTGTACAATGTGATCTCCTATGCCGGAAAGACAGCTGATCTGATCGCTGCCAAAGCAGTTTATCAGGATGATATCGCAGCAGGCAGAACTTCCGACTGGACACACCTGAAAGGTGAAGCCGAAGCATTGCGTGCATTATGCTATTTTGACTTGATTAAACATTGTGGCGATGTACCATATGGCTATGAGAATAACTATGTAGATGATTACGGGCTGACTTCACGTTTTGATATTTATGATGCACTGATTGAAAAATTGAAAGCTGCGGAACCGTATATGTATAAAGTAGGGGAAGGCGGTTTGAACGGTGAGCGTATTACGCGGACATTTGTTGATGGATTGATTGGTAAAATGGCTCTTTATGCCGGAGGCTATCAAACTATCCGTACGGATATGCCGGAGCTTTATGGAAGTGTACAGTTCGAAACTCTCAGTACGGATGCTAAACGTAAATGCGCTTATGCCCGTCGTTCTGATTACAAGAACTATTACATTATAGCTGAAGACTATTTGCAGAAAGCTCTTTCAACCAATGCAGGAACTACCAAACTGGTTACTACGGATGAGCGTAGCTATGCAAACAATCCTTTCCAACGTCATTTCCAATATGGAATGGATCTTCTGATGAGTCCTGAAGCCATCTTTGAAATAGGTTGTGTACAGAATCAGGCTACAAGCCGTATGTATTGCTATGATTTCGGTCGTGGTTCTAACGGTGGTAACAATACTGCCCCGAATAAAGTATTTGCCGGTATACGTATGGTGCCGAGTTTCTATTACGGTGGTTATGACAACGCGGATAAACGTCGTGATGTCAGTGCAGTGGTTACCGGACTGGATGGTAAAGGTAATGAGTTGGCATTTACTTTTAAGGCAGGTGCTAAGGTTGACGGAGGTATTTGCTTGAATAAATGGGATATTTGCCGCCAAAATCCTTACTTTGTCGGTCCCCAGATGGGTGCAGGCTTCAATATGCCGATTATGCGTGTAGCTGATGTTATTCTGATGTTGGCGGAAGTGAAAGCAGGATTGGATGCAGATACGGAAGCTATAGGCTTGGTTAATCAGATTCGTGAAAGAGCTTTTGGTGATGATCTGCATAATATTTCCGGTTTGTCCGGTGAAGCTCTGAAAGAAGCTATTCTGCTGGAACGTAAGTTTGAACTTTTCGGTGAAGGGCATACCGGTTACGACCTGGTGCGGAGTGGTAAATTCTCACAAAAAGCAATGGAAGTACGTAATGAGATGTCAACCCTTGCTGAGAATCTGAAGACTAAAGGTTATCATGAATTTGAGAATGGCAACATATTACCCGCTTACATCTGGACAAAGCAGGTTGCAGGAGCCAAACTGACTTATGACTGTACGGATGAAAACGATCCTGTACTTTTCCCGGGATGGCGTGGTGTATTGGATTTTGCTCAGTTAGGGTTGTCTGTTAATGGAACTAACCATAATACCGCTATCAAAGGGTTATTTGAATATATTGCTCCGGATAGTGAGACTGCTGCGGAATTAGAAGCGGAAGGATATGTAAAGACAGAGTGGGGAAGCACTCTTGCCGCCAATATTGATATTTATCTGAGTAATATCCTTCCGGGCATTACATCGGAAGAGAGTGTTCCGTGTTATTACTGGCCTATTCCTTATGAAACAATTAGCCAATCCAAAGGAAAAGTGACAAATGGCTATGGACTGCCACAGCAATAATAGGTATTTAACATAGAACTTTGAAAAAACTGCAGGATTTCATCTCCAACGGATTTAAAATCTTGCGGTTTTTGTCGTATTATTTCATTTGATATATTAATTTTGTGAAATTATAGAATAGACAATGATGAAAGGAAGACTTTTTTACTTACTGCCTTTCCTTGCTTTGGCGGGTTGTGGAGAACCATCCTACAAGGATGCTTCTTTATCCCCTGAAAGGCGGGCGGAACTTCTGGTGAAGGAACTTACGCTGGAAGAGAAAGCGCATCTTATGATGGATGGTTCCCGTCCCGTGGAACGATTGGGTATAAAACCGTATAACTGGTGGAATGAGGCGCTGCATGGCGTTGCCAGGGCAGGATTGGCTACGGTCTTTCCCCAGCCGATAGGTATGGCGGCATCGTTCGACCCTGAAATGGTGTATGAAGTGTTCAATGCCGTGTCGGACGAGGCACGCGCGAAGAATACCTACTACGCATCCCAGGATAGCCGTGAGCGCTATCAGGGCTTGACCATGTGGACTCCCACAGTGAACATCTACCGTGACCCGCGTTGGGGCAGGGGCATCGAGACATACGGTGAAGACCCTTATCTGACAAGCCGGATGGGAGTGATGGTAGTAAAAGGTTTGCAAGGGCCTGCCGATGGAAAGTATGACAAACTGCATGCCTGTGCCAAGCACTTTGCCGTACATTCGGGGCCGGAGTGGAACCGTCACTCTTTTAATGCGGAGAATATAAAGCCGCGTGATTTGTATGAAACTTACCTGCCGCCTTTCGAAGCGTTGGTGAAAGAAGGGAAAGTGGAAGAAGTAATGTGCGCTTACAACCGTTTTGAAGGTGATCCCTGTTGCGGAAGCGACCGTCTGTTGATGCAGATATTGCGTGGGGAATGGGGATTTGACGGCATTGTCGTATCTGATTGCGGTGCAATAGCCGATTTCTATAACGACCGGGGACATCACACTCACCCCGATGCGGAATCAGCCTCTGCCGCCGCAGTGGTCAGTGGAACAGATTTGGAATGCGGTTCCAGCTACAAGGCTTTGATAGAGAGCGTGAAGAAAGGATTAATTTCGGAAGAGACAGTGGATACGTCTGTCAAACGACTGATGAAAGCCCGCTTCGCATTGGGCGAAATGGATGAGCCGGAGAAAGTGTCTTGGACAAAGATTCCCTTCTCGGTAGTGGCATCGGCTGCTCACGATTCTCTGGCATTGAATATGGCTCGCGAGTCCATGACATTGCTGATGAATAAGGATAACTTCCTGCCGCTGAAACGTGGCGGACTGACGGTAGCCGTTATGGGGCCGAATGCGAATGACTCCGTGATGCAATGGGGAAATTATAACGGAATGCCGCCACACACAGTTACCATTCTTGATGGAGTGCGGAATATGCTGGGTGCTGATGATAAACTGATCTATGAGCAAGGTTGCCCGTGGGTGGAAAGAACTCTGATTCAGAGTGCATTCAGCCAGTGTAAGTCCGACAAGGGCCCCGGCTTCACGGCCCGTTACTGGAATAACCTGGAGCGTGAGGGCGAACCGGTAACCACTGCACAGGTCACCACTCCTTTTCGCTTCTGCACTTCGGGTGCTACGGTGTTTGCTCCGGGAGTGAATCTGACGGATTTCTCCGCAACTTATAACAGCGTATTTACTCCTAAGGAATCAGGAGAAATCGTCCTTGAGGTTTATTGCTATGGCAGTGGAAGACTTCGCGTGAACGGAGAAGAGGTGAAAGGGTTCTCCAACAAGCATGGTGCAAGAAAATCTACCCATGCGATGAAGGTGCAGGCAGGTAAATCGTATGATCTGGAACTTGATTTTGAATATCTGAGAAGTGATGCCCAGTTGAACTTCGATCTCGGGTTTAAGAAAGAGGTGGATATCAGGAAGTCAGTGGAACGTGTGAAGGATGCGGATATCGTTGTTTTTGCGAGCGGTATATCTCCCAGCCTTGAAGGTGAGGAGATGGGAGTAAATCTTCCCGGTTTCAAGAAAGGTGACCGTACGGATATTGAATTGCCAGCCGTTCAGCGTGAATTGATTGAAGCCCTGTATCGTGCGGGTAAGAAGATTATTCTGGTCAACTGTTCGGGATCGCCTATCGGTCTGGAACCAGAGACTCAGAAGTGCGAAGCTATCCTGCAAGCATGGTATCCCGGTCAGCAAGGCGGTACGGCTGTTGCCGAGGTGCTGTTCGGTGATTATAATCCGGCCGGGAAATTACCGGTTACGTTCTATCGCAATGTATCTCAACTTCCCGATTTTGAAGATTATAACATGACCGGAAGAACTTACAGATATATGCAGGATGCGCCTTTGTTCCCATTCGGTTACGGACTTAGCTATACCACTTTCGGCTATGGCAAAACCGTACTTGACAAGAGTGAGCTTACAGCCGGACAGCCATTGAAACTCACCGTACCTGTCACGAATACGGGTAAGCGTGACGGAGAAGAAGTGGTGCAGGTTTATCTCAGAAAACAAGGGGATGCGGAAGGACCGGTGAAGACACTGCGTGCTTTCAAACGCGTGCGCATCCCGGCAGGAAAGACCGTCAATGTAGAGTTCGATCTGAAAGATAAAGAACTGGAGTGGTGGGACGATCAGTCCAATACGGTAAGAGTGTGTCCGGGTAACTATGATATTATGGTAGGTGGAAGCTCCAAAGAGGAAGATTTGCAGCGGACGACGATTGCTATAAAATAGTTGTTGGAAAGCGAAAAAAATCCCCGAACACTTGACATCGCCTTTCCGATGTCGTATATTTGTATCCGTAAATCCATTTAAGATTCAATTTTAAATTAGCACGAACGGAGAGGCATTGCTTCTCCGTTCTTTTTTTATCCCTATGGTTCGTCTTTCCAAATGCCACATGTTTGCTCCCCGAATACCACAGCTTAGTTCCCCGAATGCCACACCTCAACAGCCTAAAGCCCATTAGTTTCACTTGCTGAAGTGTGGCATTCCAGTGATTCACCCCTGCGAAACGGATGATGCATCTGAGGCAAACGGATGATGCGTTCGGGGCAAACAGATCATGTGTTCCGGATAGACAGACGGTCTGTTCCGAAAGCAAAAACGGGAGGTCTATGCCTCCCGTTTGTTAATCTTATGTAAATCTGCTCTTGACAAAGAATCTGTTGCTACTTAGGTGCTCTCGGTTCAATATCTTAGTTTCTTACTATCTGTGTCGAGTCGCAATGGATAATCGTCACTTTCTCCACATCCTTCTCTATATTTACCACAGGCTGTCCGTCTACCGGTTGCTTCGACCGTACATCATTCAGGAATACCTCCTTGCACTGCCTGAAGTTGAGTGAAGGTCCTTCCTGCACCGTAAAACTCACGTTATTGAACCGTAGGTCGGTAGCGGTCTCTGCCTGAAAACCCTTTTCTGCCACCATATTCATATTGGAGAAAGAAAGCTCCGATACCGGCATTTCCTCAATACCTTTTATATAGCCTATCCGCTTGATATCATTTCCCGTAACATTGCTCAGATGGATATTCCGGAAAACCGGTGTACGTTCGCTTACCGGTTCCACTTTCGACAGGCGGTCATAAAACAGGTCGAAAATGAAAGCATCGCCCTGGATATTCTTCATCACAATATTATCTACCCGGATATCTTCTACCATGCCGCCACGTCCGCGGGACGCTTTCAGCCGGATACCGGCATTGGTTCCGTCGAATACGCAATTGGATATGGCTACCCTGCGCACTCCTCCTGACATTTCGCTGCCGATTACCACTCCGCCATGACCGGAGAGCATGATACAGTTCGTAATCGTGATGTTTTCGCAAGCCTTTCCGTATTTGCGTCCGTCGGCATCGCGTCCGGATTTGATGGTGATGCAGTCATCTCCTACGCTGATGAAGCAGTCCGAAATGCGCACATTCCGGCAGGAACTGGGATTGATGCCGTCCGTATTCGGTCCTTTGGGGTTGCTTGACGGGTTGTTGATGGTAACTCCATGAATCGTCACATTATCACAAAAGGCGGGATTTACTGTCCAGAAAGGTGAATTTATGATTTTCACATTCTCAATAAGAATATTGCTGCACTCGTAGAACTGGATAAAAGGCGGACGGAACATCCGGCGTTCCAGTGAAGGCTTGTAATAGTCGGATATCTCCAGGTCTTTATTGGCATCCACCCACATTTGTTGCAACTTGTTCAGTGAAGGCAGTTTGCCTCCATTCTCTTTTATCACTTTGCGGGTGTCAAATTCCCATAACCACCATTTGAGGCCGTTGCCATCCAGTGTTCCCCGTCCGGTAATGGTCAGATTCTCTGCCGAGTGTGCATATATCAGTGGGGAGAGGGTCTGCATGACGGTTCCTTCCCAACGGGCGGTTACAAAAGGCAGGTAATCCTCGAACTTGTCGGAGAAGCGCAATACGGCACCCGATTCCAGATGCAACGTTATATTGCTTTTCATGTGGATGGTGGCAGTCAGATAAGTTCCGGCAGGGAAATAGATGGTTCCTCCACCCTCTGAGGCTGCTTTCTCGATGGTCCGGTTGATAAGTTCCGTACACGGCTTGATGCCTTTGGCATCAGCTCCCAATTTTCTCATGTCGAATGTGCGGGACATGGCTACCACAGCCACCATTACTCCCACAATGAAGATAGATAAACGTTTCATGGTTTGTATAATGTTCTTTGATAGTGATACAAAGTGAATGCGGGGCAAAGATAGGCAATGGCAGTATGCCGAAGGGGGAATTTTTGTGTAATAAGGAGTATTTATAGACTGGGACAAAACGAACGGTTATAAAAAGAAAAAGGGCCGCACTTCACAGTGCAACCCTTACATAATGATTAAGATTAATCAATCGATAAAGACTGATCAATATCCGAATATATCTTCCTGTTTCAGTTCAATCACCGGACCTACTTTCTTCAAGGCATTCATGTCCAGTTCTTTTTTATCACCGAGGATGGCATACGTATAAGTACGTCCCTTGATCCATTTGTTCTGGTAGTCGATGACATCTTTCAACGTCATATTCTGCACGTCGTTATACAGTTGGATGCGACTGTCGACGTTCTGTCCCAGATATTGGGCGCTGATATAATCCCAGATAACGTCCATCTTGATGGTGCGGTCGGTGCGCATACGGGCAATCATGCCATCCTTAGCCAGCTTGAAGGCAGCTTCAGATTCCGGCATATTGTTGATGATGTCGTTGAATGTATTGATGGCATCTACCATCTTGTCATTCTGCGTGGCAATCTGGGTGCGGAGCGTATAAGGATCGGTCAGATAAGTCGGTTTCATCATACCTGCCCATGCAGAGTAAGCCAAGCCGCGGCTTTCGCGCATTTCCTGGAATACGATGGAGTTCATGCCACCGCCGAAATACTCGTTGTACAACTGGCGTCCCGATTCGGTGGCAGGGTCGAATTTTTCTCCCTTGTTGGAAATCTGCGACATATAGATTTGTTTGGCTTCGTACGGAGCGATGAAAATCTTTGTTTCCGGTGTGAGTAGCGGTTCAAAGTTATTTCCCTCCGGAATCTCTTTCAATGTTTCCGGTGCTTGGTGCTCTTTGTTGATGATAGCGAGCAAATCGTCCTGGCTGCTCGGACCATAGTAAAGAATGCGGTGCTTGAAGCTGTTCAGGTCTTTCACGCGGTCAATCAGTTCCTGCGGATTCATGGAGGTCAGTTCGGCCTCGGTCAGCATGTTGGTGGCAGGGGATTTCGGGCCATAAGTGGCATAACTCAACAGGCGTGAGAAGTTCTGCATCTGATTCAGTTTGGCATCTTTGCGTGATTTCAGAATATCTTTTGCCATATTGGTGTAAGCCTCTTTGTTGACCTGGGCGTTTGCCATCAGTTTCTCGAAGAGGGCCATAGCGGCAGGCATATTCTCGTTGAGGCCGGAGAGCACGACGTATGTGCGCTTGCTGCCCGGTGATACGAAGAATGAGCAGGCGAGCCGGTAGAATTCGCTCTTCACCTCTTCGGGAGTCATGTCGGCAGTGCCGAGGTATTCGAGGTATTGGGCGGCGGTGCCGAGCGCACGGTCGTTGTTGTTACCCATATCGAAGAGATAAATCAACTGGAAGAGGTCGTTCGTAGTGTTCTGTTTGTAGAGCACGGGGATGTCCGATTTGGCTTTCAGTTGCGCGAGGTCTTTGGAGTAATCCAGGAATACCGGTTCGATGGGTTGCACGATGCTTGCCTGTATTTCTTTCAGGAAAGCGCTGACTGTGTCGCGGTTCATCACGATAGGGGTGATTTCCGGTTTTGACATCTTCTTTTCGTTCGGGTCTTTACCTTGTTTCTTGTAGATGATGGCGTAATTGTCATCTTTCAGGTATTTGTTGGCAAAGGCTACGATGTCATTCTTGGTCAGTCGGGACATACGGTCGAGGGCGGTTACTTCGTCTGCCCAGTCGCTGCCGTTTACGAATGACTGTACGAACATGTCGGCACGTGCGTCATTGTTCTCCAACTGCTGCATCTGATACAGTTTGAAGTTGTTGATATTGGCTTCCAGCATCTTTTCGTCGAAGTCGCCGTCGCGGAGTTTCTTCAGTTCACCCAGCATGAGGTCTTTCACTTCGTCCAGGGTCTGTCCTTGTTTGGGGCGTCCCTGCATCAACAGTGCGCTGTAATCGCTCATGGTCATAGGATAGCAATAAGAACTTAACGTCTTTTGTTGCTGTGTCAGGTCAAGGTCGAACAGGCCGGCTTGACCGTTATAGAGTATTTGGGAAACCACTTGCAATGTTTCCACATCTTTGCTGGCAGCTCCGGGGAAACGCCAGGCCAGGGCAACGCTTTCTGCGTCCGGGCCGAAGACTTCGCGCACAACCGGTGAGGTGATATCTGTTTCCTTCGGCAGATTCAGCTTCGGCAGGTCAGGATTAGGTTTCAGGCCACCGAAATATTTGTCGATGGTGGCAATCATCTGGTCGGGATCGAAATCGCCCGAAAGACAGATGGCCATGTTGTTGGGTACATACCATTTCTTATAATATTCCTTGATATTCTTGATGGAAGGATTCTTCAGGTCTTCCTGCGTACCGAGCACGGTTTGGGTGCCGTAAGGATGGTGGGGGAAGAGAGAGGAGAGAACGGCTTCGTATACCTTGCGCGGGTCGCGGGTCAGTGACATGTTCTTTTCTTCGTAAACCGTCTCCAATTCTGTGTGGAAACCACGGATTACGCAGTTCTCAAAACGTTCTGCCTGAATCTTCGCCCAGTTGTCAATCTGATTGCTGGGGATGTCCTCGGTGTAGCAGGTCACGTCGAAACTGGTGTAGGCGTTCGTTCCGTTGGCGCCGATGGCTGCCATCAGCTTGTCATATTCGTTGGGAATGGCATATTTGGAAGCTTCGTAAGAGATACTGTCTATTCTTGCGTAAATGGCTTTGCGCTCAAGGCTGTCCGTCGTCTTGCGGTAGATTTCAAATTGTTCCTCGATCTGGTCGAGCATAGGCTTTTCAATTTCGTAGTTTTGAGTGCCGAAATTGTTGGTACCTTTAAACATCAGGTGTTCAAAGTAGTGGGCCAACCCGGTGGTTTCTGCGGGGTCGTTCTTACCGCCTACGCGTACGGCAATGTACGTCTGTATGCGCGGAGTTTCCTTGTTGACGGTCATGTAAACTTTCAGACCGTTGTCCAGAGTGTAGATGCGCGCTTTCAGCGGATCGTTGGGCACTGTTTCGTAACTGTACTTCGAAGTACAACTTCCTAAGCTTATCGCTACCAGCAGGATAAGCGTTAAACCAATTTGTCGGAATAGTTTGTTCATAAGCTGACTTATTAGATTGATAACTGCAAAAGTATGCGTTTTTTTCATACCTTTGCACTCAAAAAGTAAATATTTTCATAATTTAGATACTAATTTCAATCGTAAATAGTAAATCGTTAAATCGTAAATAGAACTTATGATTACCATAGAACAACTGAAAGACATTAAAGAGCGCACGGAAGCACTCTATCGCTATTTGGATATAGAAGGGAAGAAAATCCAGGTGGAAGAAGAACAGTTGCGCACCCAGGCTCCGGGCTTCTGGGACGACCAGAAAGCTGCCGAGGCACAGATGAAAAAAGTGAAAGGTTTGCAACAATGGATATCCGGCTATAATGAAATAAAGACATTGTCGGAAGAATTGCAGCTGGCCTTCGATTTCTATAAGGACGAGCTTGTGACCGAGGAAGAAGTGGATGAGGCTTATGCGAAAGCGTCTGAAGCTGTCGAGGCCTTCGAGCTGAAGAATATGCTTCGTGATGAAGCCGACCAAATGGATTGTGTACTGAAAATCAATTCCGGTGCGGGTGGCACGGAGAGCCAGGATTGGGCCAGCATGCTGATGCGTATGTATCTGCGCTATGCCGAGACTAACGGTTACAAGGCTGTGATTTCCAATTTGCAGGAAGGTGACGAGGCGGGTATCAAAACCTGTACCATCGAGATTTCGGGTGACTATGCCTATGGTTACCTGAAAGGGGAGAATGGGGTGCATCGTCTGGTGCGTGTGTCTCCTTACAATGCGCAGGGCAAGCGTATGACGTCTTTTGCTTCTGTTTTCGTAACTCCGTTGGTGGACGATACGATTGAGGTGAACATCAATGTGGCCAATATTTCCTGGGATACTTTCCGTTCCAGCGGTGCGGGCGGTCAGAATGTGAACAAGGTGGAGTCCGGTGTCCGTCTGCGCTATCAGTTCAAGGACCCGTATACCGGTGAAGAGGAAGAAATCCTGATTGAAAATACCGAAACACGCGACCAACCCAAGAATCGTGAGAATGCGATGCGTCAGTTGCGCTCTATCTTATATGATAAGGAACTTCAGCACCGCATGGCGGAACAGGCCAAAGTGGAAGCCGGCAAGAAGAAAATCGAATGGGGGTCGCAGATACGAAGCTATGTATTCGACGACCGCCGCGTGAAAGACCACAGAACCAATTACCAGACTTCGGACGTGAACGGAGTGATGGACGGAAAGCTGGAAGGGTTCATTAAGGCGTATCTGATGGAATTTGCGGGGCAGGAGGGGTGATTTTCCTCTGAATGCAGTTAAAAAAAGTGGTATGCACGTGACCGGCATTGGTCATATGTATACCACTTTTTTGTTTTTTATCTTGCAGTTCTTTCATCCCTCGTCAACCATCCTGTTCATCGGCCTTACGGCTGAAAGAATCTTCTGAAGGAATGAAACTTCCGCTTTCAGTCAATACTTCCTATATATCCGACGTTTCCCATCTATATATCCAGCGTCTCCCATCTATATATCCAACGCCTCCCATCTATATATCCGATGTCTCCCATCTATATATCCAACACGCACGGGCTATATATCCAACATCACGAAAATACATGCGCTTTCTAATTGAGATGTACTTGCCCGCCTGAGAAGCGTATGTTGTGCGGCTACAAATAAATTTCCCTCTTTTATTTTGGAAACTTCCTAAATTTCCTGTTACTTTGTTATCAGTTGAACTTTAATACTAAAAGACACCATGGGAAAGAACAAGAAAAAGGTTACACATAGCCAAAAAGAGGAACAACAAGCCAAGAAAGTGTTATTGATTATCGGTGTATCTGCATTGATATTGGTGCTGGTTATGCTGATAGGATACTCGTTCTTGGGAAAATAACGGATAAATGTCGCAAGAAATAGAACGGAAATTCCTCGTGAAGGGGGAGTATAAATCGAAGGCGTATGAACAAAGCCGTATTGTGCAAGGTTATATCAGTAGTGCGAGAGGGCGGACTGTGCGGGTACGTATCCGTGACGGAAAGGGCTACCTTACGATAAAAGGCGCTTCCAATGCCTCGGGAACCAGTCGCTATGAGTGGGAAAAGAAACTGCCGCTCAGTGAGGCTGAAGAGTTGATGAAACTCTGTGAACCGGGAGTTATTGATAAAACCCGTTATCTGGTGCGCAGCGGACGACATACGTTTGAAGTCGATGAGTTCTATGGTGAAAACGAAGGACTGGTTGTGGCCGAAGTGGAACTGGCTTCGGAAGACGAGGCTTTCGAAAAGCCGGACTTTATCGGCCGGGAAGTGACAGGCGATGTCCGCTATTATAATTCACAACTGATGAAGCGTCCATATACGACTTGGTGAGACTGTCTTGACTTCCTGTCGACAAGAAGTTAAGAGTTTGTCAGCAAGAAGTTAACTTCTTGCCGACAGGAAGTTAACTCCTTGCAAATGGTTGCTAATCAAGTATATTCGGAGGACGAAATGGAGAAACTTTATGAATATCTGCCGAGGGAATTGGTCACCTTTGTATTGGTGACCTTATTCTCTTTATTAATAGGGCTTTCACAGCGGAAAATCAGCTTGAAGCGTGAAGGTGAAACGACGTTGTTCGGTACGGACCGCACGTTCACTTTCATAGGTATTCTGGGGTATTTGCTTTATATTCTTGACCCGGTGGAATACCGCCTGTTCATGGGTGGTGGTGCCATACTGGGGTTGTTGCTCGGTTTGAACTACTACGTCAAGCAATCTCAGTTTCATGTGTTCGGGGTCACTACCATTATCATTGCTCTCATCACCTATTGTATCGCTCCTATTGTCGACACGCAGCCTTCCTGGTTCTATGTGATGGTAGTGGTTACGGTTCTGCTTTTCACGGAGTTGAAGCATACTTTCACGGAACTGGCGCAACGCATGAAGAATGATGAAATGATTACTCTTGCCAAGTTCTTGGCTATCAGTGGTATCATTCTTCCGATGCTTCCGAATGAAAATCTGATTCCGGACATTAATCTGACACCTTATACAATTTGGCTGGCTACGGTAGTGGTATCCGGTATTTCCTACCTCTCTTATTTATTGAGGCGGTATGTATTCCAAGAATCGGGTATTTTGGTATCCGGTATTATCGGTGGCTTGTACAGTAGTACGGCTACCATCTCCGTATTGGCACGTAAGAGTCGCAAAGCGCCCGCACAGGAGGCACCGGAGTATGCGGCGGCGATGTTGTTGGCGGTCAGCATGATGTTTCTGCGTTTCCTTATATTAATAGGAATATTCAGTAAAGCGATTCTTGCGGCGATTTATCCATATCTGCTCATTATGTCTTTGGTTACGGCAGGGGTAGCCTGGTTTCTGCACCGGAAACGCCAGCCGGTTTCTTTGACTGAAGGAGTAGCAGAGGAAGAGGACAGCAGTAATCCGCTGGAATTTAAGGTCGCATTGATTTTCGCCGTCTTGTTTGTGATATTTACAATTGTGACGCACTATACGCTGCTTTATACCGGTACGGGTGGTTTGAATGTCTTATCTTTTATTGCCGGTTTGAGCGACATTACTCCGTTTATCTTAAACCTGTTGCAAGGTTCGGGCGTTGCCGTGTTGGTGGTGACGGCTTGTTGCATGCAGGCCATTGTGAGCAATATTGCGGTGAATATGTGTTATGCACTGTTCTTTGCAGGCGGGCGGAGTCCGTTGCGTCGGTGGGTGCTGCGCGGGTTTGGCTGTGTGATTGCGGTTAACGTTTGCCTGTTGATATTCTTCTATTTGTTATAAATATCCTGAAGATACTTACAATTATTATCTATTTTCATCTTTTCTTTGTGCTTTTTTAACTCCGAAATTCTCGTAGCTAGAGAAAAACAGCCTATTTTTGTCACTTTCATTGTGACAAAATTGGTACAAGTTACGTCTAATACAAAAACAGTCAACTAATATTCATCAAACAAACAAAAACAGAAATGAAAATTAAATGCCCTTTGCTGCTCATTATGTTGGTGGTATCCTCGTTAGTAGCGGCACAGAATGCGGCACCTCTATTCCAGATTAAGGGAGTTCTGCTAGACTCGCTGACACAGGAGGGGGAACCTTACGCCACAATCAAAATCGTAAAAAAAGAAGCACCGGCTCATGCGTTGAAGATGCTGGTGACAGACATGAAAGGTAAGTTTCAGGAGAAAGTTCCCGGGACGGGTAATTTTGTGATGACTATTTCTTCTATTGGCAGAAACACCATTGTGAAGGATTTCACCGTGAAGGCGGGAGAAAAGGTTGTCGATTTTGGGACACTGTATATTACGGATGCTTCCAATGAACTGGGACAAGTAGAAGTGGTAGCCCAAAAACCACTGGTAAAGGCAGATATCGACAAGATAGAATATAATGTGCAGGATGACCCTGACTCGAAATCAAACTCTGTATTGGAAATGCTTCGCAAAGTGCCTTTGGTAACTGTAGACGGCGAAGATAATATTAAGGTGAACGGCAGCAGCAGCTTTAAGGTGTATGTGAACGGTAAACCTAACAATATGATGAGTAACAATCCGACGGAAGTGCTGAAAAGTATGCCCGCCAATTCCATCAAGCATATCGAGGTGATTACTAATCCGGGTCCTAAGTATGATGCTGAGGGTGTGGGTGGTATCTTGAATATCGTTACCGTAGGTAGCGGACTGGAAGGTTACACGGCTACGTTTAGCGGAAACGTCAGTAACATGGGTGCCGGCGGTGGTCTGTTCGGTACGATTAAGAGCGGTAAGCTGACGGTGAGTGCCCGTTACAATTATAATTATAGTGATCGTCCGCGCAGCTATTCCGGTGGTACCCGCCGTACAGTAGGTGCCATAACCGACGGCTCTTCGGATTTGGATTACAGTGGTGACAGCAAAGGACATGGCAACTTCCAGTCCGGTAGCATGGAAGCCAGTTATGAGATTGACACGTTACGTTTGATAACCATGTCGTTCGGACTTTGGGGAGGCGGAAATAACAGTAATGGCTTGAGCAATACTTTTGCAACGATGCCCGGTACCGGTGATGATCTGTATCAATATGTATCAAACAATAGAAGCAAAAGTTCCTGGTATTCTATCGACGGTGGCATTGACTACCAACGTATGTTCCACGTAAAAGACCGTATGTTGACCTTCTCTTACAAGATCAATACCCGGCCGGAAAGTTCGGATTCATATTCCACTTATGATTATGATATGGAGGATGTAGCTCCGGATTGGCAGGATTTTATGAAACGTATGAAGAACCAGCATAATGATGGTTCCCAGAATACTACTGAACACACTTTCCAGGCTGACTATACGACACCTATCGGCAAGATACATACGCTTGAAGCCGGTGCGAAATATATTCTCCGTGATAACTCTTCGGAGGATGACCGCTATGAACAGGCGACAGCGACTCAGGCGGATTATGAGTTTGATAATGACCACAGTTCGCATTATAAACACCAGAATGATATTTTGGCTGCATATCTCGGATACGGACTGAAAGTAAAGAAGATTTCCGGAAGACTTGGTATGCGTTATGAGCATACGAAGCAGGAAGTGAAATATCTGCTGGGCAAGGGAGATAACTTTGATAAGAACTTTGACGATTTGGTTCCTTCTGCAAGTATCGGCTATAAGCTGACGGATATGTCTAATCTTCGTTTGGGATATAATATGCGTATTTACCGTCCGGGCATTTGGTACTTGAATCCTTATCTGGATGATAGTAATCCTACGAATATAAGCCAGGGTAATTCGCACCTCGATAGTGAGAAGAGCCACTCGTTTAATTTGAGTTATAGCAACTTCACGCAGAAGTTCAATATCAATCTTTCAGCACGTTATAGTTTTACCAATAATAGTATTGAACGCGTGACGGAGCAAAAGAAGGATACGGATATTCCCGGCTTACAGAATCCTACCGGTAAAGAAGTGCTTTATTCTACTTACCAGAACATTGGTAAGAGCAAGAACGCCAGCTTGAGTGCTTATGTCAACTGGAATGCAACTTCCAACACTCGTATTTATGCGAATCTTTATGGGAATTATACGTATATGGAAGGTGCCAATGGCTTGAAGAATGATGGTTGGAATCTTTTTGCTTACGGTGGTGCACAGCAATCTTTGCCTCATGATTGGCGCATTAGTTTGAATATTTATGGTCAGACTCCATGGATTATGTTGCAGGGGAAAGGCAGCAGTTTCTTCGACTACGGATTGAGCGTGAATAAGTCATTCCTGAAGAAACGCCTGACGTTATCGGCATTTGCCAGCAATTTCTTCAAGAAGTATATGCATCCTACTTCAAGCATAGAAGGTGTTGGCTTTATACAGGATAGCTGGAATAGATATACCCGCCAACGTTTCGGCATGAGCATCAGCTATCGCATTGGTGAGCTGAGAGCCAGCGTGAAAAAAGCTGCCCGCACCATCAGTAATGATGATGTGAAGAGTGGCGGTGGCGAAGGCGGTGGCGGCGGAGAATAATCCGATGCCAGGAGATTAAGAGGAGAGGGAGCTTTTGATAGGCTTCCTCTTTTTCGTTATATAAAACTTTATTGTATAAAGAAGATACATTGTAGATAACAACTATTATAAAATAGGAGTATTTCTGTAGAGGAATTATTGTTTTTTGTGGAAATACCAGATGATTTTTGAAAGGAAAATAAACTTACCAAGTTCAAGAAGAACGTTTTTAAATGCTTTAAATCTTGTCTATATGCTCTACAGAGGCGATATTTTGATAAGTCGAAAAAAGGTAGAAAGAAAGTGTACCAATATAACATATAAAAGATAGTTTCATTCAATAATAGCGATTTGTATGCTCTTGAATGGGATCAGACTCAGATCAAAGAATAGATAGGTAGAAAACCGGATATGGGAATAAAGGAATTATATAATGCAGCTACTTTACTATAAATATTATCAGCATTGCTACTAATGCTCTCTATTCGATAGCATTAATAGTATTAAACTGATTTATTTGATTACATTTTCACAAAGTTCACTTCTACTACGTTAAAAAGAACATAAATGTATCATTTTTACAAAAAAACGCATATCTTTGTAACCGTAACCTAAATGAAGCTTAAAAAGTTTATTTAGCAGTTACAAGCGATGAGGTGACATGTTTTCTTTATATATATGCACATATATATACATTTAATATAAAAAAGAAAACAAAAAACGCCAAGTTCTTCTTGAACTAGCTATTTTAAAGATTGGAATACTGTTTTTATTTACAAAATAAATGTAGGTGAGAAGTTGTATAAAATGTTTTGATGTGACTGTTTGGAAGGATATGATTAATAGCTTATTCACATTATAAAATAACGAATATGCCAAATGCAAAAAAAACGCTTTCATTGGTGAATTATTGCATTGTACTTTTTGTGTACTGCTTTTGCAATGGTTCAAAGTCGGAGGGTACTATCAGAGTATCAATCCTCTATAATGATGCCGCTTTTAATGATAATTTCATGCTATCACCTGTTCCTCCCTTTTGAAGATATTCGAAAGGAGAGAGGATAATCTTCCCCACTCTTCTATTTAAAGGATAAAATGACAAGTTGTTAATCTGGACATATAGGAATTATTTGTCTGCGGGTGTCTATTGTGTCTCAACTTTAGATTTGCATATTTATAATTTCTGGGACGATTATAACTGTTTGAAAAGGAAAAGTATTATTCAATTCTTTTCCTACAGGATTAACTATGTCGGAGATTTTATCTATTCGTAAATATTATAGATTTTATTGATTATATAGAGAGGTTTTGTTTTAGCGGATTAGGGAATGTCATGTATCGCTGATTCGCGTATTTATTAATTAAATTTGTTAGAATTATGAGAAAATTGTTTCAATGTTTATTCCTGCTGAGCGCAGTAGTCTTGGCCGGGAGTATGTGGAGCTGTTCGGATGATGACGACCAACCGGGCACTAATGGGGAAGATTCTACTTTAGGAGTAGAAGCGCCTGCTTCGGATGCCGTGTTTGCAACTTCGGCTACTTTCAAGTTAAGCACCAAAGGTGCCGAATCGTACGTTTATAAAGCTGTGGAAGGTGCCAATGCTGCCGAACCTGACCCTGTTGTGGTCTATGCTGAGGCACAAGAGAATGGAACTATTGTAGCCGTAACCGGTGACAAGGACGAAGCTTTGGTGGCTGGCTTGGAAGGCAATAAAACATATACGGTATTTTTTATCTTCAAGGTGGGTGATGAGTATAAGATTTACTCACAGGAGATTAATACTCCTGAATATTCTCAGAGGGTAACGATAATAAAAACGGATATGTTCTCTGTAACGTTCCACGTAGAAGTTCCTGCAGATGAATATTATATGGTGAGTTTTACGGATGTCGAGACTTATATGGGCATGAAAGACTATGGATATACTGATGTTGATTATACCTTGGCTGGATTTGGTATGGCACAACCTCGTTATAAAGGTCCTCGAAATATCACAATACAAAATGGTGTTTTCACTCATGCAGGAGCTTTGAATGAGAGTGACTATATTGATTTTGCTGAAGACTTTCTATATGCTGTACATCCGGGTACGGGATATGTACTTTTTGTAAGCCAATGTGCAGAAGATGGCTCTACTGATGATTATGCGGAGTTTGCCGAAGGTGGTGGCGGTGACGGTGATGATGACTGGGGAGATATTCTGGGGGGCAAGTTACCCAATATAAAAGAGTATACCGAGGAACAACCGGTAAGTGAGATGGTTAGCTTTACAGGTAATTATGCAAAAACTATTTTGTTTACCCAAGCACCGAACAAAGGTACTGGTCGTGTAATGGCTCATATAGACCGCTTGACAGAAAAAAGCGCTGTGATTACTTATACTCCAAGTGATGACATTTTGCAATATGTAGTGGCATTGATTGATGATGCGGATATGGAAATGTTTCTGAAATACGTAGGAGGTGAAGATGGGTTGCAAATATCTGTCTTAAATGGTGGTGATCGTTACGATGGTGTACAGCAACTTACTTATTCCTTGACTCCTGGACATACTTATACTGCCTACATTGTAGGTGTATATAATGAAGATGCTACCATAGAGACGTTGGATAAACTTGAGGGTATCAAAACAATTGTTTCAGATAAACCGGCTGTTGAGTTTAAAGTGACTCCATTGAACATGGAGAGTCCTTATCAGATAGGCTATAACATTAAAGCTCCTAATGGTGATTGTGCTGCATTCAAGTATTTACTTAACTATACTAAAGACTGGTATCCGGAATTGAACGGTATGGAAGGTGAGACCTTAGAAGAAAATATTGCTGGCATGATGGCAACTTATGGAAATGGAATCAATGATACTGATGTATTGAGCAAGATAAATAGTGCCGAAGGCTATGATATGACTTTCTCTTCAATGGATGATACTGAAAGCTGGCTGATTTTAGAATCTTATAATGTAGACGAAAAAACGAAGTTATTCTATGAAGGTGATAATTATAGAACAACATCGGCTCCTCTTAAAGCAGAAGATCCTGTGGACAGTGAATTGTTCAGTAAATTGCAAGGTACCTGGACAGCTACGATGACCAGTGCAAACGGTAAAACTGTAACTTGCCCCGTAACGATTGCATCCGGTCCTGAACAAGTAGCGACTCTACCTGAGGATGTGAAACAGGGATTAGTGGAATACTTTGTCGGGCAAGGTAAAACTCAGGCGCAGGCTGAAGAACTTGTACTCAAGTACTTTGAGGAGTATAAAGAGGGAGCTGCATATTACACTCAGAAATATAAAAATATGAACTGTCTGGTAGCTACCGGATTTGCTTATGATGATTGGTATGCACCTCTTGCTACTTCATGGGATTTATTCCACTCTACTGAGTATTCAGCTTATAATACGGATGAATTGTTCCGTGATTATGGTCCGAAGATGTTCTTGAAGATTGAGAAGGATGAAAATGGCGCAGATGCTGTTTCGGTCATTACCACTCGTATGTTGGAAGATGGTTATAACTATTATCGTTATGTAGACCCATTATCAGACTGGTACAGAACTTTGATTTTGTGTGCATATAATACTGAAACTCCGGGCAATTATTATACTTCCGACTTCCCGGTTGAGGTGTCGACTGATATGAACACTGTTACAATCAAGCCAGTGGAACAAGAGGGTAAGATCTATAGCCCGGGCTTTGCGACGGAGTCTTATGGCTATCCCAATTGGAGCTTCCCAACTACTGCGGAAGGTATTGTCTTAACACGTAGTACGGATAAAGCCAGCACAGCTAAAGCCACCCGTAGTATCTCTAAGGTGACTCCTAAAGTGTCTGCCCGTAGTGGTAATCACTTCCGCAGAACTCGTACTCCATACGATTTCGTTTCCAGAACTCCGGTTCAGGGAAAGGTATTCTCTGTGGATAACATGAGGAAGAATCTGAAGAAATAATTTAATATCATTATAAAGAACTTCTATGGAAGAATTCTCCCATAGAGGTTCTTTTAATATTTTGGTTATGAATAAATTAATCTATATTGTCTTTTTTCTCCTTTTCACCGTAGCAGCTTCTGCACAAGATGCGTGGCCGGATGTAAAAGTTGAGAATGCGAAGGGTGAAGTTATCAGCACACAGAATATACTTGGTGGAAAACCGGCAATTATTTCTTTCTGGGGTGTTACCTGCAAGCCTTGTCTGACAGAACTGAACACATTGAACGAACTGATGGAAGAATGGCAAAAGGAAGTTGATTTCAATATTATTGCAGTTTCCATTGACGACAGTCGTTTCACGGCGCGGGCACGTTCCATGGCAAAAGGATTTGACTGGAATTTTATCTGCCTCTTTGATAAGAACCAAGATCTGAAGCGTGCAATGAATGTGATGCTGACACCGCAGACATTCGTTGTGGATGGCAATGGAAAAGTGGTTTATGCACATACCGGTTATACTCCGGGCAGTGAATATGAATTGTTGGAGCAACTTAAAGCAATCGGCAAATAATGAAACATGTTTTATTCTTATTGTTATTAGCCGGCATCTGTATGCCGGAAGCATCAGCACAGAGCAAAGGACGGCTGACCGGAGGACTGGAATCGAATAGTATTTATTATGTAAAGGACAGTAAACTTAAAGATGCCAGCAGCGTATATCCCGACGACCACTTCGGAAGCAATAACTACCTGAAACTTGATTATACCCAGGGAAAATTCAGTGCCGGGATTCAGTTGGAAGGCTATCTGCCTGCTTTGCAAGGATATGATATAGGCGTCTATGGTGATAAAAAAGCTCTTTTGGGTGTGAAATACGTCAGTTGGCAAGATGATAATTTCGGTTTTCGTGTGGGGGATATTTTCGAACAGTTTGGTTCGGGGATGATATTCCGCAGTTTTGAAGATCGTACGTTGGGTATAAACAATTCTGTCGAAGGAGTTTTCGGGTCTTATACTTATCAGGATTATATCACAGTGAAAGGATTGTATGGACGTCCTCGCCTGTATACCGACTATGCTGATTCGTGGGTACGCGGTGCAGACCTTAGCATTTCTCTCGCCAGTCTTGCCAATTGGCAGGGAATTCTGCTGAATGTAGAAGGAAGTTACGTGAATCGTAATGAAGAGCTGGCTGAAGATATGGCGAGCATAGCCAAGCCTAATGTAGACATGTACTCGGCACGTGCCAACTTTGACTGGAATGGTTTTAATGGTCGTGTGGAGTATGTAGGCAAAGGTAAAGATGTCTCACCAGCCTTGTTAGGCACTACTGCCAAAGGTCATGGCTTATTGGCCGAGTTGGGTTACAGTAACAATGGCTTTTCCATTTTAGGAACCTACCGTGAATTGAAGTATATGAGTACGAAACTCTCGCTCGTAGGCAACGGGGTGGGGAATATCCTGAACTATCTGCCGGCCTTGACGCGCCAATATACCTATATGCTTGCTAATCTGAATCCTTACCAAAGCAATGGCGAAGGTGAGAAAGGCGGACAAGTGGATGTGTACTACTCTCTGCATAATAAGAAGGATCGCAGTAAATACTGGAACTTCCATGCCAATGGGTCTATGTTCTATTCAGATAAAGCAACTACAATAAAATCGCGTCTGTTGTGGCGGGATATTAATGCAGATGTCGAACGTCAGTGGAACAAGCAATTTAAAACGACTTTCCTGGTATCAGTACAGGAATGGAGTCCTACTCATGGTTTGGATGACAAGACCTATGTGTCGAATATATTTGTATTGGACGGGCTGTATAAACTGGATAAGAAAAAGTCGATACGTGCCGAAGTGCAGTACCTCTATTCACAAGATTATGAAAAGGATTGGATTGCGGGCTTGATCGAATTTAATTTGGCACCTCGTTGGAGTTTCTCGTTGAGCGATATGTATAATATGGGTACTACGGAAGTACATTATTACAATGGCTCAGTAAGCTATACCCGGAAAAATACACGTCTGCAATTGAGCTATGGCCGCAATCGTGCCGGATTTATTTGTTCGGGAGGCGTCTGCCGTTATACTCCCGCTTACACAGGAGCTAATCTAACATTAACTACTTCATTCTAAAAAAACAAGACTTATGAAAAAATATTGGAATTTATTATTGTGTTTATTTTTGCTGGTATTTACTGCAGCATGTTCGGGCAACTCCAGTGATGATGAACCGGAAGGCGAGACTGGCGAATTGCTGTTAGTCTCTTCGGCTGCTTACATTGAGAATAACGGAACGGATCAGGCTGTATTTACAGTAATGAAGGGCAAAAAGGATGTCACGGCTGAGGCTAAGATTTACCAGAAAAAGGGATCGAGCTACGATGTTTTGCCGTCAGTGTCTTTCTCTTCAAAAACGCAGGGTGATTATTCTTTTTTCGCCAGCTATAATAATGAGATGTCTCCTACGATAACAGTGATGGTAACCAGCGGCATGTTGGCTTTACCCGAAGATCCGCAACCGGACAAGTTCGAAGGATTTAAACATCGCTTGCTGGCAGTGCAAGCCACAAGCCTGGGTTGTGTATATTGTCCTCTTATGATTGCCGGTCTTACTGAATACGCAAAACTGGAAGACAGCAAAAACACTGTACTGGTGGCTGCACACGGAATTATGGACGGTGATGATATGATTTCAGAGTACAGTACCGGTGTGTTACAGGCGTTAAGTCTTAAAGCGGCACCTGCATTACTGTTCAATATGCGACCGAGCAGTGAAGCTTTGGGCATATATAATTCTGAAACTCCGGCTAATGTGGCCGCTCGCATTCAGACGACTGCCAATGACTTGTTGAAGACAGAAGCTAATACCGGTATCAGTGCTGCCGTCTCAGGTACTGAAGCTTCCGGTTCCATCAAAGTGACTGCTGCGGTTAAGGTAGGTAAGACCGGAAAATATCGTATTTGTGCATGGGTGGTAGAGGATGATATTTATGCTACTGGACAGCTGAATAACTATCCTACGCTGGAAACTACTTATGATTTCAAGCATCACAGCAATGTATTGCGTTGCATTTCTTCAACCAGTCCGGTGACAGGCGTAAATCTGGGTGGAAAAACCGAATGCCAGGCCGGTGAGACATTGAAGTTCTCTTATGAGTTCAGTCTGAAAGACATGACAGTCGCCAACTTGGCTAATGCCCGTGTGGTGTTTATCGTAACCCAAAGTGAAAACGGCACACGCTATACGGTAGACAATGCAGTTAGCTGCGGATTGAACAATCAAGTGAAATTTGAATATAAATAAAATAAAGCAAGAGAATGAAACTGAAATATTTATTCTTACTGTTGGCAGTTGCATTATTTAGCGGCTGTTCGGAAGATGATGAAGATCCTGTCCTTACTTTGCAGAAATCGGAATTGGCGGCTACTGCAGAAGGGGGAGAGTATACTATAGAAGTGGCAAGTACCAGTACATGGACTATTTCTGCTGCACCGTCATGGGTAGCTGCGGAAAGCTCGGCTACACAAGACAAACTGGTGCTGAAGGTAAGTGAGAATCTGGGGCAAGACAGCCGTTCGGCAGACGTTACGCTGACCAATGCCGAGAACCTTTCGCAGAAGGTGACGATTAAGCAGGATGCTTATGCCTTCAGTGAAAATCATTTCTATAAGTTGCCTGTGGTTTTCCATGTTCTTTATTGGAATGAAAACAATAAGTATCACTATGTGGAAAAAGGGCATTTGCAGAAAGTGCTGGATAGTGTGAACCAGTATTATGATAATTGTGGCGCTGCCATGAACTTTGATTTTGTGATGGCTACGGAAGACCCGGATGGCAATAAGCTGGAAGAACCGGGAGTCAGCCGCGAGAAGTGGCAATACACAACAATGGATCCTTCTGCATTTATGGGTAGCGGCGATAAAAAGTATAAGGATATATTGTGGGATCCGAGTAAATATATCAATGTGGTCCTATACAATTTCTCTGATGAGCTGGTGCTTGGCATTGCCCAGTTCCCATGGTTGCCCGAGCCTTTCGAGATGGAGGGTATCAGCCAGGTGAAGAAGGGAGCCAACTTGAATGAGAACCCCTATCCGCAATGTGTGAGCATTAATAACAAATATATTTACGACATTCCGAAGGGTGCAAACGACTATTCAATGTCGGATGTTGTTGGGACACTTTCTCATGAATTGGGACACTTCCTGGGATTGTATCATGCATTCAATCAGTTGCTGAATGGCAATACGAACAGTAACGAAGATTCTGATTATTGCACAGACACTCCACCTTACAACAAGTATCTGTATGACGTCAAACTGACGAACTATCTGACATATTACGGCGATATCACTAAGACCACTTCTGACGGATATAAAGAGCTTGTGATGCGTACTCATAGCAAGACAGGTGAGAAGTTCCGTTCAACCAATATCATGGATTATGCCATTTCGGATGCCAATGCGTTCACAGCAGAACAGGCTGCACGGGTGAAATACATTCTGCACCATGCGGTTTTTGTTCCGGGTCCGAAGGATTATACCGGCACCGACTTCACAACCACAAGACATAATACTTCTGATTTCCGTTTTACTCCTCAATTCATAGAATAAGAAGGGAAAACAGGAAACTCAGCGATGCTTCAGATTGAAATGCGGGAAGAACGGAGAATTTATTTGATTCTCCGCGCTTCCCGCACTTTTTAGGTATCTATTCTTCTATAAGTTAGTAACCCTTTACTTATCAGTATATTCCAGACAACTCACCGTACCGTCCATTGTCATCACAATCACCTTCCCTTTTCCTGCATTTTTCAGGGAAGTAATGGCCGAATGAGAAATCTTGTGAGACCATGCGATGCCGCTTCCGTCCGCCTTCACGGCATGCAGTACGCCAAACTCGGTAGGGATGAAAACCAGCTGTCCGGTTGTTTCCATGCGGGTGGGGATGAAATTGCTTTCGTATGGCATAACTGTGCTCCAGAGTGAGTGATACTTGCCGTGAGCAATATCCACAGCAGTGATCGTGTTCTTAATCCCCTTCACATACATGGTTTTTCCGTCCGGTGAAAAGCCGAGTGACTCCCGACCTTTGGCTTCGTCGGATGCCCAGATTATTTCTCCGTTTCCGGGTTGGAAGGCCCGGACGAAGTAATCGGAACTGAGGACTATGACTTGTTCAGCTTTCTTGTTTTGCTCGGTGTAAGGCAGCACTACCGGCCAGCAAGCGCCGGGTGAGAAGTATCTGCCACGCTTGGTATCGAACTCCCAGACTTTTTTCCCGTCCTTCCGGTCGATGGCGTAGAACATGGCACCCCAGGTTCCTACGTACACACGTTCCTTGTCTACTGCGGGGCGTGCTTCTATGTAGCCTTGCAATCCGTCACAAGTCCAGTTTACGCTGCCGTCCGCCAGTTTCAGCGAATAGAACTTGCCATTGCTGCTGCCTATGTAGATAGTTTCATCGGCAACGACAGGACAAGCGACAATCGGATAGTTGGTGTTGTACTTCCAGCGCACTGTGCCTTGCTTCCTATCCAAAGCATAGATAAAACCGTCGCAGGAAGAAACAATCACGAGTTTCGGTGTAATGAAAGGAGCGGAGAAGATTTTATTTCCGGTGATGTAAGTCCACAAAGTCTTACCATTGGTGGCGTTCAGCGCATGAACCACACCTGCGGTATTGGTGTAAACATACAGGTTACCGTCGATGCTCCCCTGTGAGGCTACATCAGTAACATCCTTGAGCCTCCAGACCTCACTGACTGACGGATAAGCGGCATTGACGCTAAAATCCGGACGATAATAAACGGTATCTTTCCTTTCGTGCAGGGGTGCCAGATTGATAGTAGTCCAGGCCGGGCGCGTTTCGCTCTTGATGATGCGTTCGCGGAATTCCAGTTTATCTCCGTGCAGGGTAACGAGGTTGTAGCCTCCTATCGGGTCTTTCCTTCTCAGGGAGGAACGGCCGATGACGGCGGGAATACCTTCCGCATCATAGGCACGGTTCACGTGCAGATGTCCGCCAAGGATGGCTTGGATATTGCGTGTTTTAAGAATATCGACCACCTCATACCAATTGCTTAAATCCCGGTCGATAGGAAAGTGATTGATGAAGATGATGGGTTGCTCCGGAGGAGTGGCGCGTACAATGGAGTCGAGCCACAGGATTTCTTCACGCGGAATGTGGGGTGGTCCCATGCGGAGGCTCGGTCCGGCACCGCAACCGATGAAGCGCACCCCTTGCCAATCGTAATAAAAATGGGATGCCCGGAAAATCTTGTCGAACATGGTACAGCCGTTTTCACTCCAGTTCACATCATGATTGCCCGGCAGCAGGAAATAGGGCTTGCGGAAATTCTTCAGAATCTCCTGCAACAGGTGGAATTCTTTCGTATCACCGAATTCCGTTACATCACCACTGAGAATGGTGAAGTCTACAGCCGGATTGGCATTGATGTCTTCAATGGATTGCCGCAGGTCATCTTCGGCATAAGTGAAAGAATTGAGATGTACATCGCTGAGCCAGGCGAAAGTAAAGGCTCGTTCTTTGCCGTCTTGCCCGTAGGAGAGGACTGACAGCGCCATCACGCAGACGGCCAATAAAACTCTTTTCATAAATCTTTGGGGGTATTAGTAAGTGTTCCCCCAAAGATATGGATTTTTTGGTTAAAACCAACTTAGTCAATAGTCAAAAAGTACTCATTCAGGTTCTGGGTTGGCTTCAGGTCCAGTTTCTTCCTTAACCGGTACCGGTTATTTTCCACCGCACGGACGGAGAGATTCATCAAGGAAGCGATATCCTTCGTCTCCAGGTTCAGTTTGAGGCAGGCACAAAGACGCAGGTCGTTGTTGGTGAGTTGCGGATGCATCTCTTTCAGCCGTTTGAAGAAGTTACGATGCTTCTGCTCGAACTTGATGAGGAACATTTTCCAGTCGTCCTCCGTATCGAGGTTGTTGGCAAGCAGGATGTTTATCTTCTGATAGAGGGGCAGCAATCCCTTCTGTGTATTCTTGGCGCAGATTTCATCTACTATATCCTTCAACTTCAGAATGAGTTCGTTCTTATGGATAATGAAAGAAGTTTGGGTGAAAATTTCGGCATCCTTCTCTTCTATCTCATTTTGCAACTGCTCGTTCACCATACGCAGATACCTCGCCTCCTGTGCTTTCAACCTGCGCAGATGCTTGGCTTGCAGGCGCCGCTTCGTCAAATAGAAGGCACCCAACAGGGTCGTGATAGTGAGTACCCCGCAGGTGAGATACCACCAGACAGTATTATACCACGGAGGCAGTACTTCAAAATTCAGCAGCGTATCCGGTGAATAGTTGTTCAGGCCATCCGTCGTGCGCAGGCGCAAAGTATATTTGCCTTGGGGAAGACGGGCATAAGAGACGCTGTTCAGACGTTTGGGAGCACTCCAGGTGCTGTCCATCTCCACCAACTGATATTGCACGAAGAGATTTTCGGCAAAGGCGGCATTGACGGAAAAGCCGATGGTGACTGTGTTATCTTCATACGCCACCTGGATATCCCGGCTCAAATCCATAAATCCGGCGTTCAGTTCTCTTCCCGTATGCACAAACTCAAGGTTGGGAGCCGACAATTGTACGGTCTGCCGCTTGCTGCGGTGGGAGTTGTGGAGGATGAATCCGGCATCCAGGCAGATGAGCGACAGAGAGTCGTTGAGGACAGAAGCGTTTTCGAAAGCGGTGATGAGCGAAAGGTTGTCCGCCTCCACCTTATAGGCTTCCCGGATGCGGGCGATGTAGCCGTCGTAGAAGAAACGGTAGACGGATGAACCGGTGATGGCCCAATTCTCCTCGCTGTCAATCGGCACAATTCTTTTGAGGTCATATATCGCTTCGAAGCAACGGTTCAGATGCTGCTCAAGTTGCAGGTTATCGTTAATTTCATCGTAGATGTAAAAACGGTTGTTACCCAGAAAGAGGATGCGTCCGCCCGATTTGAACAATTGCAGGTGGGAAGGCAGCGAATTGTTTTTCTCATTGCCATAATAGGTATAGTAGCGGAAAGAATTCAACTCATCATTCAGTCGGCACTTGTAGACACCCCGGCTGGCGGTTTCCAGCCAGATATTTCCCAAGTGGTCCGTTTCGGCATTGTATATCGGGTCCGAAATCTGCCTCATGGCGTTCAGTTCTCCGGTAGACTTGTTCAATATCAGCATCTCTTCGTAGGTGATGATAATCTGTATAGGTTTGCCGTTGATATTCGCATCGAGGGTGCGGAAGACTCCCGTATTGATGCGATAGGGATGCCGGATGTGCAGATCGGGAAGAATTTCGAGCAACCCGTTGGTGTGTGAGCAAAGCAGACGTCCGTCAGTTTGCTGGAAAGACCATACTTGCCCCTGGGTACCCTCTATCAGTTTGAGGGAAGAAAAGATGTCCAGGTCGTTGAGTCTGCTTTGCGGAGTGTAATATACGCCTTGGTTGGTGCCGATAAACAGATGGTCGTTCCAGACAGTGGCACTGTAGACGCCTCCGAAACCGCCGTCCGTAGACCGGTAATAGCTTAGTCCGTCCGTATAGCGGATATAGGCCAGCCCGCGGTCCAGTGCCACCCAGATGTTGTTCTGATTGTCCTCGTAGAGTGAAAGGACGGTGTTGTTCTGCAGAGTGTTGGCGCTGGAGAAGTGATTGAGGATGTTTCCCTCGGTATCGACCTCGTACACCCCGCTGAGTTGCGTACCCAGGTAATAGGTATTCCGTTTGGCGGAATAGATGGCGCAGTTCAGTTCCTGCCCTGCCAGTTGGCGTGAGAGGGAGAGATTCCAGGGGATGAAGTTTTTCCGGTCGTAGAGGTATATTTCGCCGGTGGAAGTACCTACCAGATAGCGATCGGTGCCATAAGGCAGAATGACCCGTGTGGTGGTACCGTTCAGGAATTCGCTGCCGGGCATCCGGATGAGTTTGCCGTTATCCAGTTGGTAGAGTGCTCCGTACATCTCCTGTACCCAATATTCGTTGCGCACTTTCAGCAACAGGAGGAAAGCATTCGGACCTTCAACCGGAGTGACTGTCTGGTGGTCGTATACATATATGTGGCTGAAAGACTGGAAATAAACTTTCTCCCCGTCTATCCAGATGCGCCAAAAACTTTGATTGTCCAGGGGATTTTCCCCTTTGATCATGCTCTTCAAAGAGGTGTATTTCAGTTCTCCCGACTGGTCGCGGTCCCATCGTCCCAAGTCTTCGGAACCACCGCTATAAATGGTCTGATGGTCTGCTACGGCTATGGCACGCACGAGGTCGGCGTTAGGCGTCTGAAAGAGTTTCCACTCCATGCCGTCGGATGCCAGCAGGCCGATGCTGTTGCCGAAGTACATGATGCCTTTCTCGTCCTGTCCGATAGACCAGTTTTTGTTGGCTGCATGATATTTGTCACGTGAGAGATTGGATACATAAGGCTTCTGGTTGGCAATTATCGGTATGCAGGTGAAAAGACACGCAAAGGTGACTAATAAGTGCTTTCGAATGTCCATAATAGGTTGAATAAAGGTTAGTGAAGGCTTTCGACCTTACTGTTTTTTCTTGGGACAAAGATAGTTAATTTAAGGTTAGTGCAAAAATATGGGGGTATTTCTTATCACTGTCACGGGGAGGGGAGTGCCGGCTATGCTTCTGAGCTGATTTGTGACGGACTCTAAGGTAAGTAGGGGCAGGCTGAGGTTATACTTGTGACTATCATCAATACGGATGATGGTAGGCATCAATACGGATGATGATGGGCATCAATACGGATGATGATGGGCATCAATACGGATGATGATAGGCATCAATACGGATGATGATATCTTCAAGTATAACCTTGCCCTGTCTCTGTTTAGCTCTTTGCCCGGCTGACTCAGAATCCCAGCTTCTTTAGTCCTGCCTGCACATCGGGATGGCTCATGAAGAGTTTCCAGAGCAGACCGCTCCGGTAGTTCTCTATCATGACGGCTATCGGACCTTGGTCGATGGCAAGGTATCGTTTGGGATACCAGTCTTCCGTCTCACTGAAAGCATCATAGAACCCATACGGACCGAATACTTTGTCGCCCATGCCATAAAGATGCCGCATCACTTCCAGCGAATATTCCGGAGTGTAGACAATGGATGAAAGGGCGGCGGTGGGGGAGATGACGCTCAGGTCGTCCTGTTCATCGGGCTTGTGGGCAACGTATCCGTTGACGGAATAGCTGGCGGTCAGTCCCCAGCAGTCGGGACCGAAACCTTTCCAGTTCTTCGGGTTGCGGATGCAGTAGGCGCGGTTGACGAGAGTCAGGTTACGCATTTCGTCGAAATAGCTGGCACAGTATTCATCTTTCAACCCTGTCGGATTCAGACCGAGGAAAGAGTAATGGGCCCAGAAGAGGGGACTGGCTTCGCAACCCTGGTAGCGCAGGTGCAGGTCGATGCCCTCCACTTTGTGGGGAGCGACGATGGCGCCGTTCTGTGCCCAGCCCTCGTGATAGACGGCGGCAGGAACGCCATGTGTGGGCGAGGCGGCGGCAAGAATGTACAGGATGAGACACTCGTTGTAGCCGTGGACGGGGAAGTTCATTTCCCAACCGTACTCCGGGCTCCAATGCCAGTAGAGCACATTCTGCTCGTCCTGTCGGTAGAAGTTCCATTCTACGTCACGCCAAAGGGTATCGATACGCCGTGCGAGGGCTTGTTCTTCGGAGGAACCGTTGATGTAATATTGATGTACGGCAAGCAATCCCTGCATGAGGAAGGCGGTTTCTACGAGATCGCCGCCGTTGTCTTTTCGTCCGAAGGGCTTCACTTTGCCGGTTTCTCCATACCACCAATGGGGATAGACACCGTGAAAGCGGTCGGCCGTCTCAAGGAAGGAGACAATCTTTTTCATACGGGCAAGTCCCTCGCTGCGGGTGACGTAGCCGCGGTCGATACCGGCCAGAATGGCCATAATGCCGAAACCGCTGCCGCCGGAGGTCACAACGTTCCGGTCGTCTTCGGGATAGACGCCGTCCATGTGGATGCGCTCGGGGGCGAGGCCGCTGTTCGGTTCGGCGCCGTCCCAGAAGTAATTGAAAGTACTCCGCTGTACGGTATCCATCAGGGCTTCGTCGCTCATCGGAACCGGCTGGCTGTCGGGACTTTTGCATTGTGTGAAGACCGGCAACAGCAGGAGGAATAGTAGGCTATGGTACATCTTCATAGTTATACTTATTGAAGTGTTAAATCAACGAGAACAGGGCAGTGGTCGGAGAGGAAACCGTTCTCCGGGGCATCCTGGATGACACGGTAACGGGTGGCTTTCGTTCCGCCGGTTGCAAATACGTAGTCCAACAATACGCGTTCTTCTGCCGGCAGGCGTCCGAAGTCGTGGAAAGACCAGGACGGACCATAGGTGACGGTTGCCGTTTTCGCGGTGTTTTCCATTCCTCCTTTTTCCAGAGTCTGCAAGGGGGCTTCATCAGGTGTACAGTTGAAGTCGCCGGTGATGACGGCAGGCATACCCGGAGCTATTTCTCCGATTTTATTCAAGATGAGCTGTACACCTTCTTTACGGGCTATTGCTCCGTCGTTGTCCAAGTGGGTATTGAAGAAGACGAGTTTCTTTCCGTTGCTCTTTTCTTGCAGGATGGCCCAGGTGGTGATGCGGTTGTAAGAGGCGTCCCAGCCTTTGATGCCGATGGTTTCGGGCTGTTCACTGAGAGAGAAATTTCCGTATTCTACGAGGGTGAACCGTCCGGTATTGAAGAATATCGGGCAGTATTCGCCTGCCTCCTTGCCATCGTCGCGTCCCACGCCCAAAGCGGTATATTGTGGAAGACCTTGTTTCAGGTCTTCCATTTGGTTATGGCATACTTCCTGCATACCCAGCAGGTCGGGTTGATAATAGGCAATCATCCGGCAGACGTTGTCTTTACGGTATTTCCAGTTGTTGGCGCTGTCAGAGGGGGCATCCAGGCGGATGTTGAAAGTCATGACTTCCAGAGGTCGCTCATTCTGGGCTGTATGGCTTTTACAGCCGCAGAGGAATAGCAGGCCGCAGATGCAGGTAAGTAAAACCGTGTGTTTCATGTTTTCTTGTTTTTAATTGAGTTATTATTTTAGGGTCAATCGTGCTGTTTTTACTGCCTGGCTGCTACCGCCGATCATTATGTCGAAGTCTCCCGGTTCGGCCACATGATTGAGGTCGTAGTCGTAGAAACGTAATAATTCAGGAGTTATCTTGAAAGATATCGTCTTGCTTTCGCCGGCTTTGATGAAGACTTTCTCGAAGCCTTTCAACTCCTTTACCGGGCGGGTGATGCTTCCTACAAGGTCGCGGATGTAGAGCTGTACGACTTCCGCACCGTCGCGTTTGCCGGTGTTGGTTACGCTGACTGTGGCAGTGACGGAACCGTCTTGTCCCATAACCGTTTTATCCAGAGTGATGTCACTGTACCGGAAAGTGGTGTATGACAAACCGTAGCCAAACGGATACAGCGGTTCATTATCCACATCCAGATAATTGCTGCGGAACTTCTCGAACCATTTGCCTTCTGCCAGCGGGCGTCCGGTATTCTTGTGATTATAGAACAAAGGTATCTGTCCCACATTCTTCGGGAATGTCATTGTCAGCTTGCCACTTGGGTTTACGTCGCCAAACAGTACGTCACCGATAGCGTATGCGGCTTCACTTCCGCCGAACCATACATTCAGGATGGCAGGCACATTCTCCTGTTCCCAGACGAGCGTCAGCGGGCGGCCGGTAAAGAGGGTGAGTACAACAGGCTTTCCTGTTTTCAGCAAGGCTTCGAGTAAAGTGCGCTGTACATCGGGAATATTCAGGTCGGTACGGCTTGAACTCTCACCGGTCATTTCGGAAGATTCACCCAGTGTGGCAACAATAACATCGGCACCGGCGGCTACTTTCAACGCCTCGTCCAGCATTTCCTTATCCGTGCGATTGTCGCGGTTCAGCGAACGGCCGAACATCGTGGCACGTTCCTCATAGGCTGCGTCGCTGATGAGGTTACTGCCTTTGGCGTAAGTGATGTTCACCTTGCCTGCCATCATTTCCTTCAGTCCTTCGTATACGGAAGGATAATCGTTGAGGCGGGCGGCTACACTCCATGTTCCCGGCATATTGCTGCGGGTATTTGCCAGGGGGCCGATGACGGCAACCGTACCTTCTTTCTTGAGGGGGAGGAGAGGTTCGGCAGAGCCCGGATGTATGCTGCCATTCTTTAGCAGAACGAAACTCTCACCGGCAATCCGCCGGGCTGCCTCACGATGTTCTTTGGTGAAGATTTCACGTGCGGGACGTTTCAGGTCGCAGTATTTGTATGGATTATCAAACAAGCCCAGTTTGTATTTGGCTTCGAGTATGCGGCGGCATGCCGTGTCCAGTGTTTCCATGCTGATTTTGCCTTCGTCAATGGATTTCTTGACAGTGCCTACAAAGCCTGCGCTCACCATATCCATATCCACGCCTGCATTGAGTGCGCGTGCGGAAACGGTCTGCAAATCACCGATGCCGTGCGCAACCATTTCGGCAATGCCGGTAAAGTCTGTAACAACAAAACCGTTGAAACCCCATTGCTTGCGAAGCACGTCCGTCATCAACCATTTGTTGGCTGTGGCGGGCACACCGTCTATTTCGTTGAAAGAGGCCATCACGCTGCCTACCCCTGCATCCACAGCCGCCTGGTAAGGGTACAGATATTCATTGAACATACGGTTGCGGCTCATGTCCACCGTATTGTAATCGCGTCCGGCTTCTCCTGCACCATATAGGGCAAAGTGCTTTACGCAGGCCATGATTTCATTGTTATGTTTCAGCTGATTGTCGAGGTCTGCACCCTGATAACCTAATACCATTGCCCGTGCGATGGCTCCTCCCAGGAACGGGTCTTCGCCATTACCCTCGCTGACGCGTCCCCAGCGCGGGTCACGGCTGATGTCCACCATTGGACTGAATGTCCATGAGATGCCGTCGGCACTGGCTTCTGTAGCTGCAATGCGGGCCGATTGCTCGATAGCAGCCATGTCCCATGAACAGGAGAGCCCCAGTGGGATGGGGAAGATGGTTTCGTAGCCATGCACTACGTCCATACCGAACAGCAGAGGGATGCCGAGGCGTGATTTCTCTACTGCCAGCTTTTGTACATCACGGATTTTATCCACTCCTTTCAAGTTGAAGAGGCCGCCTACCAGTCCTTGTTCAATCTTTTTGGCAACGTCGCTGCTTTGTGCCTGTCCGGTGGTGATTTCTCCGGTCACGGGCAAGTTCAGCTGGCCGATTTTCTCTTCTACGGTCATTTTCTTCATCAGTTCCGTTACGAACTTGTCCATCTCCCGGGGGGTATCTTTCGGGTTGTTTTTCCCCGGCATGGCCGTTGTCATCAGAGCGGATAAAGAGAAAGCTATAAATAATGCTCTTTTTTTCATACCTATATGTTATAATTTGAAATATCTCAAGTTGAAGTATCTGAACGAAGTGAAGAATCTACTCTCTTGAATATTGAGAAGAGATTCTTCGACAACGTTTAGGATGACAGAATGATACGTTTATCAGACTCTTGGAAACTCCTCCGTTGGTAGGGGAATTCGGATATCAACGTGCTGTATTGATTCTGCCAACGAATATTTATTCATCTTTAGGCTCTTTCAGTAAATCAGGAATCTGAGTGTACTGGTTGAAAGGAAGCGGTAAAAGTGCCTTGTCTTCCGACCATCCCTTCAATTCTGTCTTAGCCAGACCGGTGCGTACAAGGTCGTTGTAGCGTTCACCCCATTCGCACACCAGTTCCATGCGGCGTTCATCAATAACCTGTTGGAAGGTTACATTGGTAAGTTCCGGCATCTGTGCGCGTCTTCTTACTTCATTGAACGGGGCGTCACCGCTCTTGCCATTCTTTATTTTGGCTTCGGCATTCATCAGCAGTACATCGGCATAGCGGAAAATGCGGGCATTGTTGTTTGTGCCATATTTCGTGCGGCCCGGAGTCAGCTGGTTGAGTGGGGTATAAGCCTTTCCATTCCAACAGTCAGTTTTCTTTGGGTCTACCTGAGCACGGATATAATCGCCGTCCGGTGTGGTTGAATCTGCCAGCAGGAACGAAGTGGTGGCGCGTATCGTTTCTCCACGGGCATATGCCCAGTCACGGAAGGATTTAAGGATTCCGCAATCTCCCCAGCCACTGATGTCGCTACCGGAATTGTTGGGACCCTGGCAAACAAACCACTGGTCGCCGTCAATCAAATCACCTGAACCATTGCCGAAGTCGGTCATCTGGCATTCGAACATAGACTCGTCACAAAGTTTTCCGGGAATCTTGAACAATTGATAGAAGTCGGGATAGAGTGAGAAGTTACCATGCTCGATAATGTCGTCCGTCAGTTCTTCCACCTTTGCATAGTTACCCATGTTCAGATGGATCTTAGCAGCCAGCATAGCAGCGGAAAAAGCTGTTACGGCTCCCTTGTGTTCACTTTGATTGGGACGGATGCGCGGCATATTGTCCATGCCGTACTGCAAATCTTCCAATGCGTATTTGTTTACCGCGTTGGCAGTGGAACGGCTCAAATCAACCTGATTATTGTCACGAAGAATAGTGACGGGACCGAAAGCCTGAACCAGACGGTAGTAAGCATAGGCACGCATGAACATCACTTCACCACGATAGGCCTTGTAATTCTTCATATCGTTATCGTTGGTGATATTCTCAGCGTATAAGTCCAGCGACTCGATGGCCGCGTTGGCGGTTTTGATAATGTTGTAGTATTGCATCCACAACTCATTGAATCCCCAGAAAGAATCGTTGTACTTATATTCGCTCAGGTTGTAATAGTCGCTGCCATTCCATTGGCCGCTGAATACGTCCTGGTCGCGGATGGTCGTAATTTCCCAAATCACCCAGTGCAAACCGCTGGTACGGATCTTTGCATACACACCTGATACCGGTTGGTACATATTACTGATATTGGTATAATCCACCTTCTCCTCCGGAACTTTACCTTCGGGCTCTTTATCCAGAAAACCATTGCAGGATGCGAATGATAACACCATCAGGGCGGACACTATAAATATGAAAGGTCTTATTAATGTTTTCATTTGTTCTAAATTATTAATGGGTTATTTCTTAGAAATCGATTCTCAAACCTAATGTATAAGTCGATGTCAAAGGATATACTTCTGTATCCCAACCTTGGCTGTCGGACAATTCGGGAGTGAATGCGTTGGCCTTGAAGGTGGTGAACGGACGGTCGGCAGTCAGACTGAGGCGCAGGCCCGGCATGGTATAGTTGCCTAACTTGAGGTTACGGAATGTGTAGCCGAGTGTAATGTTCTGGATGCGGAAGTAGTCGGCGCTTTCTACAAAGTAAGAGCTATACTTCTGGTCGCTTACATTCCAGGGTTTCAGCAGGGCGGCAGCTGAAGGGTCAGAGTTTGTAGAACCTGGTCCAGTCCAACGGTTTTCGTATTGGGCACGGTCGAAGTTATAGTTTTGCGAGGAATAGCGGAGCGCACGCTTACGGTTGAACATCTGAGCTCCGGCCTGTCCGTAAGTGGTCAGTTGGAAGTCGAGGTTCTTGTAATTGAGGCCGAGGTTGATGCCATAAGTGAAGTTGGGGATATAAGAGCCCAATGTGGTACGGTCGTTTCCGTCGAGAACACCATTCCCGTCGAGGTCGGCATACTTCAAGTCGCCCGGTACACAGCCGTTGGCAACCGCAATAGGGTCAGCGGCAACTTCCGCATCAGTTTGATAAACGCCTATCATCTTGAATCCATAGAATGAGTTCATTTCTTTTCCTACGATATTCACTGTTTTGCCTCCTCTGATGATGCTGTTGCCGTTCAGGTCTTTCACGCGATTTCTTAAGGTAGAGAGATTCACACCTATATTATAGGAGAAATCTCTGCCGATTTTATCGTTCCAGTTGACGCTTACGTCAATACCGGAGTTGAGAATCTTACCGTAGTTACCTGCAAGGGTAGTGGTGCTGAACGGGAGAAGCGGAGCGATTACGGCATTATTGGTCATACGGTGATAGTAATCGACGTCAATGTTCAGGCGATTGTTCAGCGTGATGAAGTTTACACCGGCATTCCACTCTTCAACAACTTCCCATTTCAGCCAACTGAAGTATGTAGTGTTCTGATAACCTGCAATGGTAGAGTTGCCGAATACACCGGATGCAGCGTTACCGGTAGCGATAGAAGCAAAGCCATCACTTGCCGCAACATGGTCGTTACCCAGCTTACCCCAGCTTGCACGCAGTTTCAGGAAGTCAATCCATTCCCGGTCTTTCAGGAACGATTCTTCCGACAGAACCCAGGCGGCACCTACTGAAGGGAAGTAACCCCAATGTTCCTGGTACTTGCTGGAACCGTCGGCGCGCATCGTAAACATCAGCAGATATTTGTCATCGTAATTGTAGTTGAGGCGGGCAAAGTAAGAAAGACCTCTGTAACAGTAGCCATCATCCTTTACGGTAGCACCTGCCGCATCACCGTTCTTGATGTACCAATATTCATCCGCTCCATCGGGAACGTTGCTTGCTTTACCTTCGAACATACGCCATTGTTCCTGACGCATGGAGTAACCTGCCATTGCACCGAATCTGTGTTTTCCCCATTGGTCATTGTAGGTCAGGGTATTGTCCCAGATATAGTTATAGTACTTGTTTTCGTTCTTTGTAAGTTGGGTGGTGGCTGATTGCTGCCAGCTGCTTACGTAGTACTTCGGAGTAAACTCACGGCCTTGGGTGGAAAGGAAACTATAAGAATAGTTTGTCTTGAAATTCAGTTTACTGGGGATGAAGTCTATCTGTGCATAGAAATTACTCAGTACCTGATAATTCTCTTTGCTTGAGTCGAAATATTTGGCAGTTGCAATGGGATTATAGAAGTTTGACGTATAACCGATTGCGTCCGGAGAGCCAAATTTATCCGGGAAACCTTTCTCGTTAAATTCGTCATCATAAAGAGCTACGATAGGCGGACAGTTGAAAGCCTTCTGCCATGCCTGGTTATTGGGCACCTGCTGGGTGGAGTTACTGAACACGCCGTTGAAGCCGACTTTCAGCCAGTTCGTTGCATCATAATCGACAGAGCCACGGAAGTTCATGCGTTTATAGTTGTTGTCAACATCCATAATACCGTCTTGATACAAATAGCTCACACCAACAGAATAAACGGCTTTCTCCGAACCACCGTTGATGTTCAAACTGTGGTTGGTGATGGCGGCAGTACGCAAAAGCTGGTCATACCAGTCATTGTCTGCTTTGAAAGTCCAGTTGTGAAAGTCGGGGTCGTCATGACTGCCGCCGTATTTGTCGATGGACTGTATGAAGTGCGTCTTATAGGAGTCGAAGTTACCTTCGAGAAGCATGGTTGCATATTCGTGCGCATTACAGAGCTCGAGCACATTGGAGGCTTTCTGAATACCTACATAACCATCGTATGTAATCTTGGCCTTTTGGTTGCGTGAGCCTTTTCTGGTAGTAATCAGCACGACGCCGTTTGCGGCGCGTACACCATAAATAGCGGCTGCCGAGGCATCTTTCAGAATAGACATTTCCTGAATATCTGCATTGTTCAGGAAGTTGATGTTATCATAGAACATGCCATCTACCACGAACAGCGGTGTGCTGTTGGAGAAAGAACCGACACCACGGATTTGGACGGTAGGACCTTCGCCCGGGGCACCATTATTCACAATATTGACACCGGGGACTTTTCCCTGGAGGGCTGCCATTGGGGTAGGCGACGGCACGGCTGCAAGTTCTTCACCCTTGACTACCGTGATCGGTGCTGTCAGGTCTTTGGCCTTTGCTGCACCATAGCCGATAACAATAACCTCTTCCAACTGCTGTGAATCTTCTTTTAGTGTCACATTAATGACCGAACGTCCGTTCACCTTTACATCCTGTGTCAGCATACCTATATAGCTGAAGATGAGTGTTCCGTTTCCGGGAACATCCTTTAATGTATATTTACCATCCAGGTCGGTAACCACACCATTGCCGGTACCTTGCACGAGGATGGATACACCAATCAGTGCGTCACCCGAGGTATCGGTTACGACGCCTGTCACTGTTTTGGTTTGGGAGATTGCCGGCATTGTCACCAATAGCAGGCATGCCGCTAATAATAGATTTTTCAGCCATGAGGCTTTTTTCAGAAGATGTGTCTTACTCTTCATCGCATTAAATTTTTTAGTGGATAACTCAGTTTCTTTTATTCTTCGCTCTGCGCAGGGCTTGAATTCAACTTCATCGCAAATGTAGGAATTTCAGGAAACGGAAAGCAAAAAAGATATTCACCACAAATACATCTCCCCGATTTTTAACAAACAGGAGACTACTCATTTACTACTCAAATTGATTTAATGCGTTGTTTATTAGAATTATAAAGATAGGGACGTAAGGATTGACTTTTGAAAAAGCGGAAGCCGGCAACGGGGATTGTGTACTGTTGTCGGCTTCTTTTTATTTAATTATATGAATCAGTAGTTGAATTTACCTCCTTTCTGTAGCGGTTATGAATGAATTTCAACTCCTGATTCGTTTTAATTGCTGATTGAGAATCCCAATTTCTTTAGTCCTGCCTGTACATCCGGATGACTCATGAAGAGTTTCCATAGCAATCCGGTGCGGTAGTTCTCTATCATGACGGCTATCGGGCCCTGGTCGATGGCGAGATAACGTTTGGGATACCAGTTTTCCGTTTCGCTGAAGGCATCGTAGAAACCGTAAGGGCCAAAGACTTTGTCACCCATTTCGTAGAGATGGCGCATGACGGCAAGGGACTGTTCCGGGGTATAAACGATGGATGACAGGGCGGCGGTGGGGGAGATGACGCCGTGATCGTCTTTCTCGTTCGGTATATGGGCGGCATAGCCGTTGACGGAGTAGCTGGCGGTCAGTCCCCAACAGTCGACACCGAAGCCTTTCCAATGTTTCGGATTACGGATGCAGTAGGCACGGTTGACGAGGGTCAGGTTGCGCATCTCGTCGAAGTAGCTGGCGCAGTATTCGTCTTTCAGCCCTGTGGGGTCCAGACCGAGGAAAGAATAGTGAGCCCAGAAGAGAGGGCCTGCTTCACAGCCCTGGTAACGCAGATGGAGTTCGATACCTTCGACTTTGTGGGGTTCGACGATAGCGCCGTTTTGTGCCCAACCGTCATGATAAACGGTAGCGGGAACTCCGTGAGTAGGCGATGCGGCGGCAAGGATGTACATGATGAGACATTCGTTGTAGCCGTGAACGGGAAAGTCCATAGCCCAACCGTATTCGGGACTCCAGTGCCAATAGAGGACGTTCTGGTCGCCCTGACGGTAGAAGTTCCAGTCTACATCACGCCAAAGAGTGTCGATGCGGCGGGCAAGAGATTGCTCGCGGGCTGTCAGGGTACTGTCGGCTTGGGAAGAATCTCCTTGAGAATAATCTTTGGGAGATACGCCTTTGTCGTTACCGTTGACGTAGTATTGGTGTGCGGCAAGCAGTCCTTGTATGAGGAAGGCCGTTTCGACGAGGTCACCGCCGTTATCTTTCTGCCCGAAGGGTTTCACTTTTCCGGTATCTCCATACCACCAGTGTGGATAAGCACCGTGGAAGCGGTCGGCTTTTTCGAGGAAGGAAACTATCTTTTCCATACGGGCGAGACCTTCGGCACGGGTGATGTAACCACGGTCAATACCGGAAATCAGGGCCATGATGCCGAAGCCACTGCCGCCGGAGGTGACGACGTTCTGATCTTTTTCGGGATAGATGCCGTCCATGTGGATGCGTTCGGGAGCAAGACCGCTGTTGGGTTCGGCACCCTCCCAGAAGTAGTTGAAGGTAGTGCGCTGGACAGTGTCCATGAGGGCATCATCGGTAAGCGGGGAGGTACTGCCGGATTTAGAGTTCTTGCAGCCTCCAAGAAAGAGGAGGAAGAAGAGGGGAAAAAGGTATTGAGGTATATGCTTCATATTAATAAAGGGTTAATGAGTGAATGATGATATAAATGATAATTTAGCAGCGTGCATTTCCTAAGCCTGTAAGGCTTTTATCTTATAGCCCAGGGTAACACCCTGGGTAATGGATGCTCCCACAATCTTACGCCCTGTAAGGGCAAAAGCCCATGTGTGCTGTAATGCCCTTACAGGGCGCAAAGAGAAACACATGGCAATCCCCCAGGGCGTTGCCCTGGGCTATAAGATAAAAGGCTTTCAGCCTACCAGGTACTATCACGTCAATGAGTATGCCGAAAGGAAACCTTGATCCAGCGCTACGCTGGTAAATTATCATTTAACTATCTATTATTATATAAACTAATTATGAACACTTACTTATGGATAATAACCCTCACATATTAGGTACCGAACGTATAGGTAAACTGCTGTTACAGTACTCTATCCCCGCCATCATCGGTATGACGATTACCTCGCTGTACAACATCATCGATAGTATTTTCATCGGTCACGGCGTAGGAGCAATGGGTATTGCCGGGTTGGCAATCACTTTCCCGCTGATGAACCTTGTGGTGGCATTCTGTACATTGGTGTCGGCGGGCGGTTCCACCATTTCCTCTATCCGCCTGGGACAAAAAGACCTGGACGGGGCGACTGAAGTACTGGGAAACACACTGATGTTTTGCCTGATTAACGCAGTCGTATTCGGCGGACTTTCCTTCTTGTTTCTGGACGACATATTAAGATTTTTCGGCGCAAGCCGGGACACATTGCCTTATGCGCGTGATTTCATGCAGATTATTCTGATTGGAACACCCATTACTTATACAATGATCGGACTGAACAACATCATGCGTGCCACGGGATATCCCAAGAAAGCGATGCTGACATCTATGGTGACCGTGGTTTGCAACATCATCCTCGCTCCTATCTTCATTTTCCACTTCGACTGGGGAATACGCGGAGCAGCCACGGCAACAGTTATTTCACAGTTCATCGGTATGGTATGGGTAGTGAAACACTTCATCGACAAAGACAGTTTCGTTCGTTTCCGTCCGGACTTCTGGAAGTTGAAAAGACGCATCATCAGCAGCATCTTCTCCATTGGCATGTCTCCATTCCTGATGAATGTATGCGCCTGCGTTATTGTAATTATCATCAACAATTCACTGCAACGCCACGGAGGCGATATGGCTATCGGAGCTTACGGCATTATCAACCGCTTGCTTACGCTTTACGTGATGATTGTATTGGGACTGACTATGGGTATGCAGCCTATCGTGGGTTATAATTACGGTGCACAGAAACATGACCGCGTGAAACAGACATTGAAACTCAGCATCCTGACGGGTGTCTGCATCACCAGCAGCGGATTCCTGATCTGCGAATTGTTTCCGCATGCCGTTTCCGCTATTTTCACAAATGATAATGAATTAATTGATATCGCCTCACGGGGAGTACGTATCTGTGTACTGATGTTCCCGTTGGTAGGTGCACAGATCGTTATCGGCAACTTTTTTCAGAGTATCGGGAAAGCGAAAATCAGTATTTTCCTTTCGCTCACCCGGCAACTGCTGTATTTGCTTCCCGGTCTGATTTTCTTTCCCCGATTCATCGGACTTGACGGTATATGGACCAGTATGCCGGTAGCTGACTTCTTTGCTTTTGTGACGGCTCTTATTGTGCTGTGCACATATATCCGGAAGAAAAACAAGGAGAGTATCGCGTAAGTAATTTGCACCATTCTATCAGAGGGCGTAACCTTCAACTAAAAAGGGTGTAGCCTTAAGTACTAAAGGGCTACACCATCCCAACCAAAGGGTGTAGCTATCCAACCCGGAAGGCTACACCCTTTTTATTATGCCCTAGAGATATCTGTCTGGCAAGGTAAAAGTGATAAAATGAACTTATTCGCTTTTGATGCTCTGTACGGGATTTTCATTAGCTATACGCCAAGCCTTGAAAATAACCAAAAGCACTATAAGCGCCAACAAAAGCAACGCCAACAGGACAAACCATACGGGCGAAGGCAAAACACTATCGGCAAACTGCTCCAACCAAACACCGGAAACATACCAGGCAAAACCTGTACCGACAATCACTGCTCCGACAGCTACTTTCAATATATCCATCGACAGTAATCCAAGTATGGAAGGAGCTTCAGCCCCATTCACCTTACGGATGGCAATCTCTTTGGAACGACGTTGAGTCTCATCGCTTACATAGCCCACAAGCCCCATAAGCACGATAAAGAAAATACAGACAGAAGTTACCCAGACAGTGTTGCGAAAACGATACACATCGCTATAACCCTGACGTTGTATATCCGTATAGGTCGTAAATTCCAATGCCGCTTTCGGATATGCCTCTTTGACAAAAGCATTCAGCCGTGCAAGATTCTCGTCCAACGGCTCTTTCAAACGAACATTATAAGCAAAGTTACGGGAATCGGAAAGAATAAAAGCCGTGCAGGTTTGTTCCATAAAGAACCCCATGTTACGCACATCTTCCACAATGCCGACTACCGTGGGTTGGCTATCGAGCCCCACCCACTGTGCATTGACGGGTAAGCGTTGTCCCAAGGCTTTATCGCCCCACTTCATTGTCTCCACTACTTTCCGGCCGATAAGGGCTTCACCGGTATGTTCCGGCCAAGAACCTTCTACCAGTTTCATACCTACTATCTGCGGAAAATCTTTCGTCACATTCTGGTAGTGCAACGGACAAAGGAAATTTCCCTGAGTATCAGTCAACCCCGTTGTGCTATAATGTGCTATCAACGAATTACTGTTACGGGCCACCGACTCCACATAAGGCTGACGGCGAATAGCATCTTCCACTCCCTGCGGGTCTTCCATATGGTACTGCCCTATTGCCAATCTCTCTGTTCTAAATCCTATACTACGCGTCATGAGATCATGATACTGCCAAATGGTAGTAATCAGCATACCCAGAATAAATGCCACGCCAATGAATTGCACGAACAGTAAACCGCGTTTCCAGGAACGCTTACTGTCAGTGTAACGACGAAAAATCTGTGTCACGGGAATTGTGGCGAACATCCTGCCGGGCAAAATACCTGCCACAAAGAACAGCAGCAAAACCGTCAGTCCAGGTACCCATAGATTATTCCAAGTAAAGAGTTCTACAAGGCGGACATGTAGCAGATCCTCTATTCCTTCGCGGAAAAGACACATCAACATCAGACAGGCAACGATGGAAGTCAGTACCAACAGGCCTGTTTCCCACATGAACATTCCCAAGACGTGTGTTCCGTCGGCACCACAACATTTATGTACGCCCACCGCTTTGGCACGCCGACTGAATGAGGCTACCGCCGCCAACACGTAGTTCATGATAGATACAAAGAAAATGGAAAAGCCCAGCACTCCCAGGATAACCAGCCGACGCACTGTGTCTGGAGTACTAAGATAGATATCCGGCAGAGGCAGCACACTGAATTCCATAACATCCGTACCTTCTTTTGTTTCGGTATAACGCTCTACAGCCTTCTGTATGCGGTTGTTCATGGCTTCCACATCTTCGGGAGTTTTCAGACGGAAAAATACATTATAAATATCATTGGAACGCCAAGTGCCGCGACCAAAGATATGCTCTTCAAGAGTAGGCAGTGAAATCACGATGTTATGACGGTAAGCCGTATTTCCGGGTACATCCTGATAAATACCACGCACAGTGATATCCATCATTTTACCCATAGAAAGAGTCTTACCCACCGGTTCTTCATCACCGAAGAGTTCGCGTGCCTTACTTTGTGAAAGGAAAGCGTATAAAGGGGTACCTAGTTCCTTCGGATCACCGCGCAATACATCAAGTCCGATAGTATGGAAGAAGAGTGTATCTGCAAACATCGGCTGAACATCGTCCAGTTTTTTATCATCGATATAAAATTCGGGCTGATAAAAATTGACCGAAAGACTGGCAGACTCTATCAAGTCGGGCAATGCTTCCCAAAGGTCGGCGGCAGCAGGGCGAAAGGTGCTGTAATCATACTCCTTATCGGGAATGCCGTCCTTCACCCGTCGGCAGCGCATCAAGGCCACGCACTCCGGATCTTTATAAAAATTCTCGTAACTCAGTTCATAGGCTATCTGCGAAAAAAGCAGGATACCTATCAGCAGCCCCAGCGTCAAAGACATCAACTTAATGAAATTGCTGCCCCGCCCGCGAAGCAAAATCTGAATAGTATAATAAATTTGTCTCATAAATTCTCTTGTTCCTTATTTATTCGCTCTTGATACTGTTCACAGGATTCTCATTGGCAATCTTCCAGGATTTCCAGATAACGCAAGCAACAATAATAATCAGAATGGCCAGTGCTATCAGCACATATACAATCCAGGAGAGCGGTACTTGTGCGGCAAATTGTTCCATCCACATTCCATTGACATACCACGAAGCAAGCGTACCGATAATGACAGCCGGCCCGGCTACATAAAGTATATCTTTAGAGAGTAATTCCAATATACCTATAGATTCCGCTCCGTTCACTTTACGGATGGCAATCTCCTTCGAACGGCGGCGTACCTCGTCCGTAGTGTAACCTATCAGGCCCATCAGCATGATAAAGAACATTGTCACCGCTGCCAATATAGTGGCATTACTGAATACACGCACAGGATTATATTCTCGTAGTATCTGCTGTTCCATCCCCTCGAAGTCTATTGTCTTGCCCGGATACGCCTCGGCGACGTCTTTGTTGAGCTGCCGCAGGTTCTCGGTGAAAGGTTCTTTGAGACGCACGTGGACTGTATTGCCAAAAGTACGGGTATAACCGAAGATTATGACATCCTGCGGTTCGTAAAAGGAACCGATATGGAAATCTTTCAATACACCCACCACTTTGTAATTTTTACCTTCCATACGCAACGGGTGGTTCAGGGCTTTATTTCCCCAGCGCATCCGCTCCGCAAAAGCTTCGTTCACAACTATTTCATCTGTGGCGCGTGCAGGGCGGCCCTCCTTCAAGGTCATACCCATCATCTTGAAATAATCTTCGGGAGCACGACTGGTGCGGGTTGAAAAGAGCGATTGTCCACCCTCACCCTCAACCATCGAGCCGCTGTAGCTACTGACAGGGCTACTGATGGCACAAGACACCTCTTCTATATAAGGCAGTCCGCGGAAAAAGTGTAATGCGGATTCACTTTCCTCATCTTTACCGAAATAAGCGTTAGCCGAGGCTACGCGATGTGGATCGTAACCCATATCCTTATCTTTCACATAATTGTATTGCGCCATCACCACGTACATCAGTCCACAGATGAAAGCTACACCTGCAAACTGGACAAAAAGCAACGGACGTTTCCAACCTTTCTTTCCTTCCGTATAGCGGCGGAACACCTGCGACACGGGTATTCGGGCGAATAAACGGCCGGGCAACACGCCACCGACGATGAACAAGGCAAGTACCACGGCAGACGGCACCCAGATACGGTCCGGTGCAAAAAGTACACTTAACTTAGCGGCAGTAGTGTCTTCGATGAATTCCTGGAAGTTCAGCAATATCAATCCCATCAGCATCAAGGCAAGCACAATGATAATGCCCGTCTCCAACAGGAACATGGAGAATACCGTACCTCCGCTTGCACCGCTGCACTTATGCACACCCACCGCTTTGGCACGATAGGTAAGTGAGGAAATGGATATCAGCACATAGTTCAGTGCTGCAATAAAGAGGATAGCGAGGGCAAGAATACTCATAATGAAGTCCATGCGCTTCACCTGGTCTTCGTTACGATACACGTCGCGGATAGGTTTTACAAAGGCGGTATAGCCGTAAGCTTTCTTGTCCTCTTCCGGACGGTACTTCTGAATCAGAGCATCGAGGCGGGCGTTCACGACTCCTTTGTCGGCTCCGGGACGGAAGCGGATGTACTCATAATAACTGTCTCCACCGCGCCAGGAATAGTTACTCCAACCCCGATTCCAACCTGTGGGCATAGACACAACACCTTCGGGGCGCATCGTGGCATTGTCCGGCAGATCCACGTAGGTACCCTTCACGGTGAACTGCATTTCCTTGTCGTAGTTCAGCACCTTCCCGATGGGGTCTTCGTCACCGAATATCTTCCGCGCCAACCGGGCAGACAAGAAGATAACATCCTGCTGCATCAATTCCTTTTCCGGATTTCCACTCAATACCTCGATACCCATAGTGCGGAAGAAAAGCGAATCGGCCAGCAGTGTCCGGGCGTCGAAACGGACGGTACCATTATATAAAGGTGCGCCCAAGAAGTAAGCCACACTGGTAGCTGCCTCCACCTCCTGGGGAAAATTCTCAAGGATGGCACCCGCCACCGGACCGCAGTTCTGTTTCTGCGGTTGGAATTGTTCACCATTGGCAGTGAAGATGGAAAATATTTGATACAGGTTATCGTAATCTTTATAGCACGTGTCGTAACTTTGTTCGAAGGCTACACGGGCAAACAGCAAGATACTCATCGTCAGCCCCAATCCAAGGGAAACAACTTTGATGATGTTCGAACCACGTCCGCGCAGCAACGTTTGTATAACGTAATAAATTTGTTTCATTGCATATTCTGTTAATTCATAGCTTCATCAATGTTCATAAGGAAATTCCTTGCTTCCTTATAACATCTCTTGCGCCGCAACACTTGCCACAACACTACCGTCGAAAAGATGCACGGTGCGGTGGGCGAAACTTGCATCATGTTGTGAGTGCGTCACCATGATGATAGTGGTTCCTTCCCGGTTCAGTTCCGTCAGCAGATTCATCACTTCCGCACCATTCTTGGAATCCAGATTACCGGTCGGTTCATCGGCAAGTATCAGCTTCGGATTAGTAACTACCGCACGGGCAATAGCCACACGCTGTTGCTGACCACCGGAAAGCTGTTGGGGAAAGTGCTTGGCACGGTGGCTGATATTCATACGTTTCAGAATATCTTCCACCATCCGGCGACGTTCGGAAGCCTTGATACCGAGATAAGTCAAAGGCAGTTCCACGTTCTCGTATACATTCAGTTCATCTATCAGGTTAAAGCTCTGAAATACAAAGCCCAATTTACCTTTACGGACGCGGGTACGTTCCTTTTCCTTTAAATCACCGACTTCCTGTCCCAGAAGTTTATATGAGCCTTCCGTCGGATTGTCCAGTAAGCCCAGAATATTCAACAGAGTTGATTTACCACAACCTGACGGTCCCATAATGGCTACAAATTCTCCCTCTTTCACTTCGAGGTTCACATGGTTCAATGCTACTGTTTCCACTTCCGTTGTACGGAATACTTTGCTGATGTCATTAATTTCAATCATAATACTGTATAATTATATGTTATTATATTAATTCTCTTTTTTATTCGCTCTTAATGCTGTTTACCGGATTCTCATTTGCTATCCGCCAGGAACGCAGAACAACGCAACCAACGATGATGCCCAATACGCCCAAAGCAATCAATATATAATAGATAACCGGAAATGACGATGTGTCACAAAACTGCTCCCGCCATATATTACCTATATACCACGCTCCTACCGTACCTATAATAACGGCAGGTATTGAAGTCCAAAGCACATCTCTTGCCAGAAGTGAAAGGACGGATGCGGCATCTGCACCATTCACCTTACGAATAGCAATCTCCTTGCTACGACGCTGCATTTCATCGTTGATATATCCTATCAATCCCATCAGCGTAATGAACAGAATAGTGATAGCTGCAAGCACTGCCGCATTGCGGAAGTTCGTCACGCTACGTTCCTGCTGACTTATCAACCCTGGATATGATTTAAATACCAAATCATTTTGCGGAAAGATTTCTCTTACATCTTTATTCAGATTTCGAAGATTCTCCTCAAACGGTTCTTTCAGTTTCAGCAATACAGTTCCGTTGAAGTTCGGGGCGTACGTAATAAACAAAGGTTGTATAGGTTCATAAGCCGGATTGGAAGTAGGAAAATCTTTCAATACTCCTACAATTGTACCCATCACGTTATCTCGCTTCCCTACTTGGCGCCCGATGGGATCTTCTTCCATATTCATAATTTCAAGGAATTTCTCATTGACCACTACCTCACCGTCCTTCGCCATATTGCGGCCTTCTTTCATTTTCAGTCCGAGGAAAGGAATATAATCTTTATCTGCCTGCATCCAGCGTAGGCTGACGTCGTGTCCGGCGGCATTTGTCAACACTTCACCGCTTAGTCCGTCGAGGAAAATGTTGCTACCACTCGCCGCACTTTCCACATATGGCAGATTAGCCAGCGTGCTGCGTGCATTCTCCGAATTTCCGAAATCGGTCTGACCAACTACCACCCGCATCGGATCGAAACCGCGATCCATCGTAGTTACGTAATAGCTTTGCGACAGAACCACTCCCAGCAACCCAAAAATGAATGCCACTCCGCAGAACTGCACAAACAGCAAGGGACGTTTCCATCCTTTCTTCCCTTCCGTATAGCGGCGGAATACTTGTGTCACCGGAATACGCGAGAATATATAACCCGGCAACATCCCTCCCACCACAAACAGAAAGGTGACAACGCAAAGCGATGCCCATATATTCTCCCATCCGAAGATGCCGGCAAGCGATACATCGAGTAAGTCTTCCACAGATTCACGCAAATATACCAACAGCAATGCCATGCATGCCAGCGAAACCAGCAGAATAATACCCGTCTCCAAAATGAACATGCCAAAGATTGTGTTTCCTCCCGCCCCGTTGCACTTGTGTACACCGATGGATTTGGCACGTCGTGCCATAGAAGAAATGGATATCAATACATAATTCAGAGTGACGATGAAAAGAATGGCACCGCCCAGTGTGAGTAGAATCCACACCATGCGCATGGAACTGACACCGCCATCCATACGGTAATTCTTCACAGGAGTGAGCTCTATCGCATACTTCACACTGGAATCATCACCATAAAAACGTTTCACCAACTCGGGAAAGCGTGCGGTTACCTTATCAAAGTCTTCAGCATGGCGCAGACGAATGCAAGACAGATAACTGTCACCGCCTCTCCATCCCCAATATCCCCATCCATGCTTGGCAGAACTGGCAAGAGACATCACTATCCGTACACCATAAAAGGAGGAATTTTCCGGAAAATCTTCAAAAACACCTTTCACCGTCATAGGTAATTGCCTGCTCATAGTGAGCGTCTGCCCTATCGGATCTTGCTCGGCAAAAGCCTCACGCGCCATACTGCGACTGATAAACAATACATCCGGATTGGTCAGTTCATTCGGGTTACCCGTCACCAGCGGAATGCCTATGGTAGAAAAAAAGCAGGAGTCACCTGTCATGGCATGGCAAGTAAAACGGTTGTTATCTCGGAACCACCCGCTGTTTCTCCACCATTGCTGGGTAACAGTGGCACTCTCCACTTCTTCAGGAAAAGCATCGGCTATAGCCCCGGCAACTGGTCCCATCGTAATGTGTGACTCCATATGCCTGTCACCTATGTCCCAAATACTCTTAACTACATATAACCGCTCGTGATCTTTGTAGCACGTGTCATAGTTGAACTCAAAAGCCTGACGGGCAAATATGAGTATACTAACCGTAATTCCCAAAGTAAGGGAGATTATCTTTATCAAATTAGAGCCACGACTATGCAGCAAAGTTTGAATTACATAATAAAATGACTTCATAGGGCATATATAAGATTATGTGATATTCTACTTTTAATATTGCAGAAAGCATGCCAAACCTTAAAATTCATTTATTATCAAGCATTTACATTTTCATGCACATTTCGTCAGTGTCTAATTATTAGACACCTCCGTCCAATAATTAGACAGCTAATGAAAAAGTCCGGTACGAAGAGAACAGAAAAAAGGAAGATAAGACAAGTATTTATCAAAAAGAAAACTCTATCTTTGCCCGCAGTTTTCTAGTGAGAACTAATAATATAAATATCATAACACATGAGACTATCTAAACTCCTATTCATCCCGCTCTTAGGCCTGTGTATGAGCGGTTGCGATATGATAGATTATCATCCCTATGACACGCGCATCAGCGGTCAGACGGATATCAACAATTATAATATCGAAAAGATAGAGGCCAAATGTAAGGATAAGACTACCATCCGTTTTGTCACTATGGGCGATTCACAGCGGTGGTATGATGAGACTGTAGATTTTGTCAATCATCTTAATAAACGGGATGATATCGACTTTGTTATCCACGGCGGAGACTTCAGCGACTTCGGGGTTACTGACGAATTCCTGTGGCAACGTGATATTATGAATAAGCTGAAAGTCCCCTACGTGGGTTTGATAGGTAACCACGACTGTATCGGTACAGGTAAAGAAACTTTTCGTGCCGTTTTCGGTGATCCGGATTTCTCTTTCATCGCCGGACGTATCAAATTCGTTTGTCTGAACACCAATGCGCTCGAATATGACTACTCAGATCCTATTCCGGATTTTGACTTCATCTCCAGGCAGCTTGAAGACCGCCGCGACGAGTACGACCGTACCATATTCTCCATGCACATCCGCCCTTTCTGCTTTGAGTTCAACAACAACGTGGCCGACGTCTTTCAATATGCCATCAAGCAATATCCCAATCTATTGTTCTGTACCGCTGCCCACGAGCACCGTTTGTTTGAAGAAGACCTCTTTGAGGACGGCGTGATGTACTACATGAGTGACTGCATGAAACATCGCAGCTACTATATATTCACTATAACCCCTGACGGATATGAGCGCGAAGTGGTCTATTATTAAAGTACTGGCGTGCTTTCTGCTTATCTGTTCGTCCGTCGGCTATGCACAAGAGGTGAAGACTATTACCATAGAACCGCGCCAGATGTTCAGAGATACCATCATCATCACGAGATATGACACAGTATGGATGGAAAAAGAAAAGGTGAGGATAGACAGTGCCGACATTAGTGACAAGCGTCCCAACCGTTACGACAGACGTGTACACCGCTACCGGAAGCATTGGGAAAGCCTGATTCCGACACACACGAAGCTGCAATTCGCCGGTAATATGGGATTGATTTCTCTGGGTACAGGGTGGGATTACGGCAAGCGTAATCAATGGGAAACGGATATATTTTTTGGTATTCTACCTAAATATCAGTCCAAACGGACTAAGATTACCATGACCTTAAAGCAAAATTACATGCCCTGGAGCATTGCCCTCGGAAAAGAATTCTCCGTAGAACCTCTCGCTTGCGGTATGTACCTCAATACCGTATTCGGCAATGAATTCTGGACACATGAGCCTGAACGATACCCGAAAGGCTACTATGGCTTTTCATCTAAAGTACGTATCCATATCTTCCTTGGACAACGACTGACGTATGACATTCCTCCACGTTGGCGTCTGGGAGCAAGAGCCGTTACCTTTTTCTATGAGATAAGTACGTGTGACCTGTACGTAGTAAGTGCATTCACTAATAAATATCTGAAACCGAAAGATTATCTCAGTCTGTCATTCGGTTTGAAAACGCAGTTATTCTAAGCATGATATAAAAGAAAAAGGGCTGCATCTTCTTATGCGAAGTGCAGCCCTTTTTGTTTCCTTGCTATCTTGTCAACTAAAAACTTGTGTCGACTTGTCAACTGAAACCTTGTTAACTTAATACGAACGGGCAAACAGAGCACGACAAGCCGACGGTTTGCCGGTTACCATACAAACACCCGGTTCTTTATCATCATCCAAGAAGGTTTCGAAGGGGATACAACGAATAGTAGCTTTAGTATCTTCCTTGATTTTCTCTTCTGTCTCAGTCGTACCGTCCCAGTGAGCCAGGATAAAGCCACCTTCTTCAATCTTCTTCTTGAACTCATCGTAGCTATCCACTTTCGTAATGCGAGAGTTGCGATAGTTGAGGGCTTTCTGGTAGATATTAGCCTGAATCTCTTCCAACAAATCTTTTACATATTCTTCAATGCCATCGCAAGAACGGGTTTCTTTCTCCAGCGTATCGCGACGCATTACTTCCATTGTATTGTTTTCCAGGTCACGACCACCCATTACCAGACGAACAGGTACACCCTTCAGTTCATAATCAGCGAACTTGAAGCCCGGACGCTTGTTGTCAGCATTATCATACTTAACTGAAATGCCCATCGATTTCAGTTTCGTAACGATACCCGCAATCTTCTCGTCAATCTTCTGCAACATCTCTGCATTCTTATAGATAGGAACGATAACAACCTGTATCGGAGCCAGATGTGGAGGCAATACCAGTCCGTTGTCATCAGAGTGGGTCATGATAAGTGCACCCATCAAACGGGTAGATACCCCCCATGAAGTAGCCCAGACATATTCCATCTTATTCTCTTTATTTACGAACTGTACATCGAATGCTTTGGCGAAGTTCTGTCCGAGGAAGTGGGATGTGCCACTTTGCAAAGCTTTTCCATCTTGCATCATAGCTTCGATAGTATAAGTATCCAGAGCACCTGCAAAACGTTCGTTGGCTGACTTCACACCTTTCACCACAGGAACAGCCATGTATTTTTCAGCAAATTCAGCGTACACATTCAGCATACGTACTGCTTCTTCTTCAGCTTCTTCGCGGGTAGCGTGTGCAGTATGTCCTTCTTGCCACAGGAACTCGGCAGTACGCAGGAAAAGACGGGTACGCATTTCCCAACGCATCACGTTAGCCCACTGGTTGCACAGGATGGGCAGGTCACGATACGAATTAATCCAGTTCTTATAGGTATTCCAAATGATGGTTTCGGAAGTAGGACGGATAATCAGCTCTTCTTCCAATTTGGCTTCCGGGTCCACAATCACACCACTACCGTCGGGAGCGTTCTTCAGACGGTGATGGGTAACAACTGCACACTCCTTTGCAAAACCTTCCACATGTTCCGCTTCACGGCTGAGGAAAGACTTCGGAATCAACAGAGGAAAATAAGCATTCACATGTCCCGTTTCCTTAAACATATCGTCAAGCTGACGCTGCATCTTCTCCCAGATTGCGTAACCGTAAGGTTTAATCACCATACAACCACGCACAGCCGACTGTTCTGCCAAATCGGCCTTTACCACCAATTCATTATACCACTGCGAATAATTCTCGCTGCGTTTGGTCAGGTCTTTTAATTCTACTGCCATTTTATTTCGTTTTTTAAAGTTTTTCGGATATTTCTATTAAACAGTCGGCAAAAGTACAAAATTTTGTGCGAAAAGTGCTTTTAATAAAAGCACTATTTTAAAAAAGGCATAGCTACATAATAATATGTGGCACAAACTCCGACATATTATCTGTTATTTCCATACGGTTTTCACGGATACCTATACCGGCCGGCTCCCCTCCTATTATCCATGAGCCAATGACCGGATAACGTCCGCTATAAGGTGTAGGAGTCACATATTCCTGATAAACATAAGCACCTGTATTATAATCTCCTTCCGTTTCGGCAATACATACCCGTTCTTCCCAATTCCGTATTTCCTGAACGCTTACATTGTGCCCTTCACGCGAAAAGACCGGTTTCTTACAGAAGACTCCCGATTGTGGACGCGACATATAACAGGGAAGCACATAAGGAGAAGTGGGAAACAAATCAGACAATACGCTGAGAATAGCCTTGTTCGACATAACGAGTTTCCAGATTGGTTCCAGCCACTTCACATCTGCCAGGCAACCATCAGGGCTTTCATCCGCCATCCATTCCCAAGGGTAGAGCTTGAAACAGCGTTTCACTGGCTCACCAGCCGGGTCGAAGAAATGTCCGTCCTGCAGATTAAGAGCATTCATATCTAATACGCGGGTGGAAAATCCGGCTTCCATTGCCGTGCTTGCCAGATATTGCAGTGTACCGGTATCCTCATTATTTTCCAGTGCACCGGCAAAGTGAATATCTCCTCCTTCCGGAAAAATATCTTTCCACGATTGCACCAATCCTTCATGAATACCGTTATACTGATCGTAATCGGGGAATACATCTTCTTTCCACTGCCATTGAATGATAGCAGCTTCCAACAATGAAGTAGGCGTATCGGCATTGAATTCCAGAATTTTGGGAATTCCGTCCTTGGACAGCATAAAGTCAAAACGTCCGTATAAACTCAGTTCATCGGCATCCCATGATTCACGAATACGCCCGCATACTTCTTCCGGAATATTCAGGATATGTTCCATAAATCCCGATTTATATTCAAGGATATGCTGAACTGCCTCACAATACATGCGATAGGCTTCCTGGGTAGCTTCTTCCAAACGCTCTATCTCATCGGTCGTGAAACAATAGTATGCTTCTTCACGCCAATAATCGCCATGGAAATCAAATCCCAACGCCTCTATTTTCTCTTTATAATCAGGGCGCGGAATGACAGGTATTCTTTTCATTGACGGCACTTGTTAACTATGAATACCGGATGAACGGCGCGTTTTGCCGAATACACTTCCGCTTGATTTCGATTTCGGAGATTTTACGCTTACTTTAGAAGGAGGATTTACACGTGCACCGTTCGCATCCGTCCAGTTGCCCGATCGCGGATAATAATAGTGTGTAGTAGCAAGCCCGTTAGATATTGACGGCATCAATGCCCAACGCATCAGCATAGCATTGTATATCCAACTGTTCCCATGATTATCACGGTATTCTTCCTTATCTTTCGGATTGTCCGGTAACTCAGTTTTTTGTGTACATCCGGCAAGTGACATCAGGCAAATCGCTGCTGCAAGAAATTGTCGTTTATTCATAATTTTATATGTTCTTGTTTTTGCAGCGACAAAAGTATATAAAAAGAGAGAATTACCAGAGATATCCACAAGATAATTTCAGAACAATAAATGCTATCCGGTGTTTATTTAAGCAGTATTTACTATATTCTATATTAAAACCTTATATCCTTCTGAACGTATACTTCCTTATTTATATTAAAAAAGTTGTATTATTTAGCTATATATTTGGTTTTACGAATAGAATTTTATATTTTTGCATCGTATAATACAACTTTTTAAAGTTGTACTTATAGAATATATTGAGAATATATAAATTTAAAACATACAGATATGGGCAGAAAAATCAACTTTTCAGTTTTAGCAACTGTCACGGTAGCATTACTCTCTTCTTGTACCAACAACGATGTATATGATCCCAGCAAAGAGGGAGATTTGAAAAAGGCTCAGTATGAAGAGGCTTTTATCAATAAGTATGGAACTATTTCGCCTGTTCAGGATTGGGGATTCGGTGAAAATCTTACTACACGTGGTGCTAACACCAACAGTAATCAATGGAAAGACTTTACTGAGGTACCAGAGGCTATTACACCAGCAGAAAAAGAAAAGGTTACTGAGTGGTTTAAAGCAAATAAGAACCCTACATCCATCGCCATTAATTGGTCGGACTTCTTTGTGCAGCATGTAAGTAGTTCACATTCTAATATGGACAAATTGTTTGCAGTGTTGCCAAATGGCAGTGAGGAGCATGTCAATAACTTCAATGCCAGCGATGGATCAATCATGTTAATGCAAAAAAGCGGAACATCTAAGTTTGGATATTTTAATTCTATGGATGGTAAAACACACTACGAATATACCATCCAGTATATTGATGGCGCTTATTATGTAGGATTTGACTTTGAAGCAAACGGACAAAACCCTAATCAACAAGAAGCTGCTGATGGCTACTATAGCGACTGGATATTAAAAATCACTCCTGCCAAATACACCAGTGCACGAAGAGTGATGGCCGAAGACCTTGGGTCGATTGGAGATTTTGATTTTAACGATGTAGTATTCGATGCTGCCATAGTAAATGGTGATGCTGTAATCACTTTGCTGGCTGCCGGTGGAACCTTGCCTCTGTATATTGGAGGAGAGAGCGCAGAATACGAAGTTCACAATCTTTTTGGAGTTAGCACTAAAACAATGGTAAATACAGCAGGCGGAAAACATCAGAACATGCCTCCTATAATGTTCAGACTTACAGGATATGCCAACAAGACCATAATTGACATTCCAATTACAGTAAACGGAATAACACTAAAAGCGGAAACAGGAAAAGCCCCCGGAAAGCTAAGTGTTCCTACTACAGTAGATTGGGCAAATGAAAGTCAGGCTATTGACAACAGATATCCCAAGTTTAAGGATTACGTGAATAACCCTGATATTAAATGGTGGGAAGAATAAAGAAGAAGATACATAGGTGACTAAACGGAGAAAAGGGGATGATACTACTATAATGTATCATCCCCTTTTGTATATCCTAATTCTTTAAAGTTCAACGAAGGTCAAATTTGACCCCAGATTTTGCCCCAAAATGATGTAGTTTATTGTTCTCAAATGTGCTTTATTGCATTGAAGCAAGCAAGAATTATGCATAAAAAAAGGAAGCTACAGCATTGTAACTTCCTGATTTTCAACAAGAGCGGCAAGCGAGGTTCGAACTCGTGACCCTCAGCTTGGGAAGCTGATGCTCTACCAACTGAGCTACTGCCGCATTGCTTTCTTTGAAAGACGCTGCAAAGGTAAAAAGAAGTTTTTTATATTCAAAAATAAAAATGTAATTTTACAGCCACAAAATTAAAAAATTAATGAAACGAATCATACTCATCACAGGAGGTGCCCGCTCGGGCAAAAGTACTTATGCAGAAAAAATGGCGTTGAGTCTCTCTCCTAACCCCGTTTATCTGGCCACTGCACGCATCTGGGACGAAGAATTCCGCCAACGCGTCATCCACCACCAACAAAGACGCGGACCGGAATGGACAAACATAGAAGAGGAAAAGCAATTAAGCCGCCACCAACTGACAGGGCGAATCGTATTGATAGACTGCGTAACCCTGTGGTGCACCAACTTCTTCTTTGATGTAAATGCTGACACGGATAGGGCCTTGACTGCCGCCAAAGAAGAGTTCGACCGTTTCACCCGGCAAGATGCCACCTTTATTTTCGTAACGAATGAAATAGGTATGGGAGCGACTTCGGATAATGAAATCCAACGAAAATTCACCGATATGCAAGGCTGGATGAATCAACACATCGCGGCACAGGCTGATGAAGTTTGGTTGATGGTATCGGGAATTCCGGTGAAGGTGAAATAAAGGAATGGCAAGATACACAGAGCGATGAAAATAATAAACTGACAGAGTAATAGAGTGAGAAACATATGAAAACATTTAAAATTGTACGCCCGGATGAGAATATCCGTCCGGCATTGATAGATAAAATCAATAATCTGACCAAACCGAAAGGGTCATTAGGTACTCTTGAAGAATTGGCCCTGCAAATGGGATGGGTACAACAGACACTGTCTCCTACCCTGCAACATCCGCAAAATATCATCTTTGCTGCCGATCATGGCATTGTGGAAGAAGGCGTCAGCCTTTCTCCCAAAGAAATCACCTGGCAACAAATCAGTAATTTTCTGCACGGTGGCGCAGGGGTGAACTTCCTCTGTCGTCAACATGGGTTTACGCTAAAGATTGTAGATGCGGGAGTGGATTACGATTTGCCTTATGAGAAAGGTATTGTCAACATGAAAGTTCGCAAGGGCACCCGAAACTATCTGCATGAAGCCGCCATGACGGAAGAAGAAATGGAACTCTGTCTGGAACGCGGCGCAGAAGTTGTACGCCGTTGTCACGAAGAAGGCAGCAATGTGCTCAGTTTCGGAGAAATGGGCATCGGAAACACCTCTTCATCTTCCATGTGGATGACTTGTTTCACAGGGATTCCTCTGGAACAGTGTGTAGGTGCCGGTAGCGGACTGGATAATGCAGGCATCCGCCACAAATATGAGGTCTTGAAACAATCTTTAGACAATTATCAAGGAAATAGTTCTCCCCGCGATATCATCCGCTACTTCGGCGGGCTGGAAATGGTGATGGCGGTAGGCGGTATGCTTCAAGCCGCCGAGTTGGGAATGATTATTCTGGTAGATGGCTTCATCATGACAAACTGCATCCTGGCCGCCAGTAAACTATATCCCGAAGTTTTGGATTATGCCATCTTCGGACATTGCGGAGACGAAACCGGACATAAGTTATTACTCAACCATATGGGAGCAAAACCGCTGCTGAACTTAGGACTTCGCCTGGGAGAAGGAACCGGGGCAATCTGTGCGTATCCTATCGTAATGTCTGCCATACGGATGATTAACGAGATGGATAACTTCGCACATGCATCCATAACGAAATATTTCTAATGATATGAAGATTCTTGCAGCATTCATCTTTTTCACACGTTTGCCTTTTTGGAGGATAAGGGAAGTTCCGGCGGAATACTTCAAACGAATTGTTCCCTACTGGCCCCTGGCAGGATGGCTGACGGGCGGTATTATGGTCGGTACATTATGGCTGTCCGCCCAGGTTCTCCCGATATCTATTGCATGGCTTCTTGCAATCATCTCCCGGCTACTTGTCACAGGGTGTCTGCATGAAGACGGGCTGGCAGACTTCTTCGACGGTTTCGGTGGAGGAACTACGCGTGAACGGACACTCGCCATCATGAAAGACTCACATATAGGCAGTTATGGTGTCATCGGATTGATTGTTTATTTTCTGCTGATGTTCCTGCTCTTAGAAAATCTGCCCCTGAAACTGGTTTGTGTCCTCGTTATCTGTGGTGATTGCTATTCTAAATTCTGTGCGTCGCAAATCATTAATTACCTGCCTTATGCACGAAAAGAAGAAGACAGTAAAGCGAAAGTAGTTTATGACCGCATGACGCTGCAAGAATCACTGACAGGGCTTGTCTGCGGCCTATTGCCGATTGTAGTTTTCCTGCCAATCGTTTTCTGGCCGGTAATGTGTTTCCCGCTCCTCACTTTCACCGCATTGTGCAGACTGATGAAACGCCGTCTTCAAGGTTATACCGGAGATTGCTGCGGAGCCATGTTCCTGCTTTGCGAACTCTCGTTCTATCTTGGTGCCGCCATTCTGCTATACACACATATCAGATACGGTAATCCGGACTTTATCAACACCTATTTAAAATAGTAATCATATGGAAGTTATTTTCATCAGACATACTTCGGTTGATGTACCTCCCGGAGTATGCTACGGACAATCAGACGTCCCCTTGCGTGGCAGTTTCGAACAGGAGGCTGCCGTCACCTCAGAGAATCTGGAGAGTTATCGCCCGGAAGGTAGGGCTTTCGACCATGTATATACCAGCCCCCTATCCCGCTGTGTACGCCTTGCCACCTATTGTGGTTATCCCGAAGCCGAACGGGATAATCGCATTATGGAAATCAACTTCGGTGACTGGGAGATGAAGAAGTTTGATGAAATAACTGATCCGAGATTGCAAGAATGGTATGCCGATTATATGAATGTACGTGCCACGAACGGCGAATCATTTGCCATGCAATATCAGCGTGTTGCCGATTTTCTGGACGAACTGAAAGAAAAGGATTACGAAAAAGTAGCCGTCTTTGCGCATGGAGGCGTATTGATTTGTGCACAACTTTATGCAGGAACCATAAAGCCGGAAGAAGCATTCAGTGCACTGACCCCATACGGGGGGATTGTCAGATTAAAACTTGAACACAGAGGTACGGAGTTTTAATTTATTTTTATTAGGTTATGATTCTTTTTAGTTATTCTTTTATCTGAATACTAAACGAAACCCACGGTCCTTCCGCCGTATCTGCCTGTACCTTATAGATACCACCAAAAGCATGAATGAAATGCGCATTGATTTCATGACGGATGAGTGCTGTCTTATTCTCAAAGCGCACTTTCGCAAGAGGCGTGCCAACCACTTTAAACAGTAACAGCTTCCTTTCCCGGTCATGTTTGATGCGGATAACAATATTGTACGAATCTTCATCACTCTCCACCGGTACCAGCAGACTGGTTAACAATGAAGAAAACCAATTTTTATCCGTACTTATCATCAGACTTTCTATATCCGTCTTTAAACGAACAGCCACGTGCCCATTGCCGGACTCTATGGCAGTAGCGATTTCTTTCCGGCACAAAGCTATCACTTCGCACTCTTCCTGCACATATTGCGTCTTGCCGGATTCCAAACGGGAAAGTTCCAAAATACTGTTGACATACTTCAAGAGATTTTCCGCATTCTCCTGAATCATCTTGCCATATTCCATCTTCGCTTCCGCCGTAAGCTCTTTAGGCTCCGTCAGCAGTTCGGCAAAACCTACCACCACATTCAATGGCGTACGTATATCATGGCTGATTTCTGATTGCAGACGATCCTTGGTAACATTGTCCGCTTCCGCCTGCATGGCAGCATCCGCCGTTATTTTTTCAGCCGTGACAATCTTCCGGGATAAATAACGCGTATACAGATAAAAGATAAGCACCAGTACCAGCAATGTGACCAAAAACAGGAAACCACGTTTGTAATTGATATCTTTTATCTTCTGTTTTTCCATAAGAAGATCATCTATATGGTAAATTTCCTTCATCTGCTGCAATTGATTTGTAGAAAAAGCATTATCCAGGGAGTCCTGAGCCCGTATCAAGTAACGTCTTGTTTCGATTGCTCCGTCAATATCACCCTTGTTGATCTGGGTAGACGCTTTGTAATTAATCAGTGTAGCAAAAGTAGATACATAATGATTCAACACTATAGGCGTCACCTCATCTACCAATGCGATACTTTTATCATACTCCTTCGTTCGTGCATAATATTGTAACTGGACAAGCTGGACATTGAGCCAGAAAACAGGATCGACATGGTCTTCCAACAATGCTTTAGCCTTGTCTATGTGCTCTTGTGCAACATGAAAATCCCCCCTATTCATAGATAGAAGGACGTACTTAATCTGACAGTCGATTTCGAAGTTGCTCCAATTCTTCCGTGCCTCGGGTTCACGTTTTACGACTTCCTGCAATTCTTCATCCATTTGTTGCAAATAAGGTATTCTCAGACTGTCTCTGCCTGTATTACCATACACTTGGGCTATGCGCGAGAGAATATCCACACGTAAACTGACCTTTGTCTGTGGAGTAAAACGCCGATAAGCTTTCAAGAAAACCTCCAAAGCTTCATCTACTCTACTGGACACCCCATAAGCACACCCCAAGCTGTTGTATGAGGCTATTTCGCCATTATTGCTATGATACTTCAGAGATTCTTCCAATGCCTCCTTTGCCACATATACAGCCTTTTCTATTTGCCTTTTAGAAGCCAGAGCACGGCTGATGGCAGCTTTTTGTTCCAGATAATAATCATAAGTTCCCACTTCGGGAGCATATCCTTTCAGTTTATCCACCCAATATGTCAGGCTGTCCGGATCATGCTGCTTATCATAGCAAGAAGCCAGATAATAAGCGCCCAGATTCTCGTAGATTACATTTTCCTGAGCACAGGCTTCTTCATATAAAGCGGTAGAGAAAGCCTTGTTATAGGGGGCATATTGATGCCTGTAAGCCATATCACGCAGATAAGTCAGTCTGACAAGCGTATTCGGCATGGCTTGTGATACTTTCAGGATGCTGTCCTGATATTGTTGCGCATGGGTATCTTCCGCATACAGCATATCAGGACGTATGCCCAGCAAACAAAGCAATATTATTACGATATGTTTCATGATACGGCTCCCTCCGTTTTAGGTTTATACTTTAACGGATGCGTAAAACAGAAGCGAGCACCCTGTGTATAGTTGCTATCCACCCATATCCGTCCTCTCATGTGAGTCACAATCAACTGGCAAATGGAAAGTCCTAAGCCTGTTCCCTGTGCAAAGTCATTCAATTTTTCGAAACGTTCGAAGATTACTCCCTGTTTTTCAAGAGGAATACCGCACCCTGTATCGGTAACGGAGAAGAAAGCCGTATTGCGGTCGGATAACTCCAACTTCAACACGATTGAACCTTCTTTGGTAAATTTGGTGGCATTCACCAGTATATTAATCAAAACCTGGCGAAGACGGGCATCATCCGTCTCTATCATCAGCTCAGGAAGCTCTGTATCAAAACGCAGTTCAACCTCAAGTTTGCGGGAAGCGGACACGGTTTCCGTAGCTTCTTTGCAAAGCTTCACAGCGTCATAAGGGCGGATGTTGAATGTGATATTGTCACTTTCAAAATCAGAAAAATCGAGAATATCATTTATCAGTTTCAGCAGTTGGAAAGAATTGACCTTGATGATTTCGCAGAATTCCTTGCGTGAGTCTTCATCAAACGAGTCATCATCCGAAGCCAATACCGCGGAGAAACCGACAATGGCATTGAGTGGTGTACGAACTTCGTGACTCATATTCGAAAGAAACATGTTTTTCTTCTGAATGGCCCGCTCCGCTTTCTGTATCATCACTTCCTGCGAACGTTTCGACTCTTTCAGGCGGAATATCTTTCTCCAGCTGAGATACAGGAAAAGAAGCAGAGTAAGCGTACAGACCACGATGCCTCCCAGATAAAGACGATAAGAGAACAGCCGGTCGCGCTCATTCTGGTAGGTCAGTTGATCGGCTTGAAAGCGGGTAGTCAGTTGATCTATCTCTTTAGGATAGTTCTTTTCGAACGACGACTTGATGTAGGAAAAGACTTCACCATATTGTTCATATGCTTCCTCCTTTCGCCCCATCTTTACAAGCAAATCCGCCCTATTTTGTAATACCTCTTTATATAGGCTGCTGTTGATTTCGGCATTATCGGCATCAAAAAAGGCATCGTAAGTAGCCAAAGACTTTTCATACTCTCCGGTTCGTTCCCAATACATGGCATTCGCTATCAGGAGATGCTGACTGATGCCGGGAACCAATTCCTCCTTCAACGGCTCTACCGCATCCAAATGCTGGCGGGCTATCTTCGCAGAGCCATTAAACAACTGGCAATAGGCATTGAAGACATGGCGTACGGCCTGCTCCTGGCCCGAAAGCTTATCTGTCGGAAAACGATTCAGACGGGTCATGAAATGCGCAGCCTGATGGAAATTGCGGATGCGGAGATTGTATTCTATAAGTTCCACCAACAACATGCGGACGTGTATTTCTTCACCATGCATCTGGTCGAACATTTCCAGTGCCTGCACATGGGCGGCACCAGCCTCCTTGTTCCGACCGGTATAGGAATAAACTTCACCAATGGCATTCAGGGCAAGAGCCGTCCCCAAAGCATGGGAGAGTACACTTGCCTTTGAATACATCTGTTCACTCCAGACAATGGCCAGGCGGATTTCCCCCCGAAAGAGATACGACTTTATAAGTATCCTTTCCAGTTCAAAATAAGTTCTATACTGTTTAGTGGATTCCAGATAATTGAGAATGCTGTCTATTTTGATTGCCTCACCTTCTTCTTTGGTCAGATAATCGAACCCCATGCTGCTGTGAAAGGCATCTACCACTTCATTCAGCCGGGCATCGTGATTGGCTTCTGCCGGATTGCACTCTCCTGCCGACAAAGGGGAAAGACATCCAAAGCATAGTATATGGAATATGAGATATTTCAGTAAGTTTCTCATGAAGTTTTTTTGTTTCGTGCTGTGTGGTGTTTGTGTTGTCATTCACCGCATACGTGGCAAATATATTCATTTTTTTTCAAAAAGACAAAAATAGTGAACCACTAAATAAGAAAAGAAACCAAAGTGGCAGTCATTACCAAAATTATAATCATTATCCCCTCGGCACGGAGGTTGATGCGGGTTGCAATCTGCATATCTTCCGTAGTTAGAAGCCTGCCATTACTACCGATAGATGGTTTCCAAACTTCTTCACCAAAATAATTGTGCGGACCACCGAAACGACAGTCCAGAATACCGGCAAGAGCAGCTTCGGGATAACCGGAGTTAGGGCTGGCGTGCTGATTACCGTATCTGCCGACAAACTTCAGCAAATACAGAAAACCACCCGGTTGGAGAGAGCCGTCTCCGGAAACAAGATGCAAGGGAGTGTTTTTACGAGTCCGGGGGATAGCAGCAAGTATCATCAGCATGGCGGTCAGGCGGGCAGGTATATAATTTGCGACATCGTCCAGGCGGGCGGCAAAGCAACCGAAAGCATGGTAACGGTCGTTACGATAACCAATCATAGAATCAAGAGTATTCACCATTTTATAGGCCAACATGCCGGGAACACCTAAAAGCATATACCAGAATAAGGGAGCAATCACTCCATCGCTCAGATTTTCTGCCAGAGTTTCAAGAGCAGCAGTACGTACTTCCTGAGCGGACAGTTCGGAAGTATCACGCCCCACAATACGGGCTACTTGCATTCTGCCATCTTCCAGAGAGCGCTCTACGGCTCCGAATACCATGCGGACTTCACGAATAAGAGTTGTGCCTGCCAGACAGAAAAAGACGGCAAGTATCTGCAATGCCAGAAGCATGACTGGAGAGAATGCAGCAGCCCAGCGAAGCAGGAAGAAAGCTGCGAAATAAACAATAAGGACGAGAAAAACAGCAATGAATGCACCTTTCAATCGCCGGCATTTCCCTTTATTCAAAAGATGTTCGGAGAATGAAATCATCTTGCCGAATGCAACAACGGGATGAGGCAAACAAGCAGGATCGCCCAGCTGGCGATCGAGAAGCCAGGCCACAAGCAGCGGCAGATTAAGATGAAAGGCAACGCCTAAAATAACGAGAATATTTTCCATTGCATCCATATTAACTTTCAAGCCATTGCCTTATTGCCTGCACAAGACGGTCATTCTCTTCCGGCGTCTGAGTAGCAATGCGGAAGAATTGCTCATCCAAGCCTTCAAAATTGGAGGCGTCACGGATAAGAATGCCGTGTTCATTGGCAAGATATTCCTTCAATGCAGCAGCCCTTCCGAAACGGAGGCGAACCAGCATGAAATGCGTCTTTGTCGTCCATATTTCAAGACTGCCCAGACGCTCTAAAGCATCATGCAGACGGGCTGTTTCCTTTAAGTAAGCAGGCACATCCAGAGGATTGGGAACATCTTGTCTCAGAAGATGAAGTCCGGCTTCGATGGCAAGTTGATTCACCGACCAGGGCATACGATGGGTACGCAGACGGCTGAGCAACCCGGCATCTCCTGTGATATATCCCAAGCGCAACCCGGGAACAGCATATCGTTTGGTCATGGAATGCAGCAATAATACATTCGGATATTCCGCAGCTTCTTTCGGAGTGAATAGCGGCTGCAAAGTGAAGTATTCGTATGACTGATCGATGATGAAACAGACTTGCGAATTGTGCTTGATTAACTCTCTCAGATACTCTTTATCAACCACCGTCCCTGTTGGATTATTAGGATTACAAAGCCAGAGCATGCGTATATCTTCCGGCAGGAGGTATCCGTCTTCTTCCGGTGCAGGAAGCTGATAGAGTGAAGTAACCCGGTGCCCGTGCATACGGCAGGCATCAGCGTATTCGCTAAAGGTTGGTTGCAGAATGGCAGTATTCGTCCCGCGGAAAGTCTGTGCAATGAGGTAGATGGCCTCAATGGCACCGTTGGTCACACAAACGGCATCAGCAGGCAGATGATATCCAGCGGCAAGGCGGGATTCAAGAGTATAGGGTTCCGGTTCGGGATAATTCCCGATAGCGTCAATCCGTGTACACAGATGTGCTTTCAGTGCGGAAAGGTCTACTTTACTATAGACGTTAGAGCTGAAATTAGCAGTTATCGGGCGCTGGTATTTATAGGAGTCATCTCCGTGTCCTTCAATCATGAGTTGTCAGTATTTTATAGATAAGCGGCAAGTCGACATGGCTACGCACGTGGTCGGCAAGTTTATCGTATTGTTCTTCTTTGAATTGATGATAATCGAAAGATTTCCCGGCATCAGCAAGTTTATCGGCGAAAGGTTCCAGAAGGAAGTCGATGAACGGGGCATTGTCAAGAATTCCATGAATATAGGTTCCCATACAAGTGCGGTCAACAATATAGCCGTCGGTGCGGCCGTCTTCCAGAAGATTCAGCGGAGAAGTCGGGGCACCTTGGGTGGGGACGGTGGTGCCCATGTGGATCTCATAACCCTCTAATAATTGACAATTGACAGTTGACAATTGAAAACGGACTTGCCGGGTGACTTTCACACCCGTCATATGGGTGCTGACGGGCAGAAGGCCTAATCCGGGCAAGCGTTCAATCTCTCCTTCCACATGGTCGGGATCGCAAACTTCTTGCCCCATCATTTGATATCCTCCACAAATACCCATAACCGTAGTTCCTTCGCGGTGGGCACGGATGATGGCTTGAGCCACACCGTTGCGGCGCAGCTCGTGCAAGTCGGCAAGGGTACTTTTACTTCCCGGTATGAGTATGATATCGGCTTTTGCCAGCTCATCGGTGTTGTTGGTATAAAAAAGATGAATACGCGGGTCGCGTTCCAGCACATTGAAATCGGTAAAATTGCTGAGATGGCGCAGCAGGACAACGGCTATATTGACTTTACCCAGTTCGGCCTGCACAGATTTTGTAACAAGGGCAAGGGAGTCTTCTTCTTCGATATATATTTCCTTATAATAAGGAACAACCCCTATCACCGGGATGCCGCAAAGTTCTTCGAGCATCTTGATGCTGGGCTCGAACAAGCGGATATCGCCACGGAACTTATTGATAAGAATACCCTTAATGCGTTCACGCTCGTGAGGGCGAAGCAACAGCAACGAACCGTAGACACTGGCAAAGACACCGCCCCGGTCGATGTCTCCCACAAGGATAACATCTGCCCCGGCATGCAGGGCCATAGGAAGATTTACCAAATCAGTGTCCCGCAGGTTTATTTCGGAAATGCTTCCGGCACCTTCCATCACCACAGGATTGTAGCGGGCAGACAGACGGTCGTATGCGGCACAGACTTCGCGACGCAGTTCATCACGGCCTTCGGCACGGAAATAATCGTAGGCATCACGATTACCGATGGGACGGCCGTTGAGCACAACTTGTGAGGTATGGTCGGAAGAAGGTTTCAATAGTAAGGGATTCATATCCGTATGGCAAGGCACACCTGCGGCTTCGGCCTGAACGGCCTGGGCACGACCTATCTCCAGCCCTTCGGGTGTGGCATAGGAGTTGAGCGCCATATTCTGTGCCTTGAATGGTGCCGGACAGTAACCGTCCTGACGGAATATGCGGCAGAAGGCGGCGGCAATAATGCTTTTACCCACGTCGCTACCTGTCCCGGCAAACATAATAGGATGAAGTTTCTCCATATATAATTTGTTTTTAACGGAGACAAAGATAATGCAAATCGAATGCAGAACTTTCATGCTTGCATGAAAAAGTTCTGCTGAAATGCAGCTTATCTTATGCAAATGCAGTCTGGGATTCCAGTATATTTATTTACAAAAAGAGTAGTAAACCGCTTTCCTTTTTTCGGCTTTCCCTTTGACTCGTTGAGTGAACCTGATTCAGTCCAGGACTGAATGGCATTGAGTCCAGGACTGAATGCCTTTCAGTCCTGGACTCATTGTACCCCCATTCAGAAGGCGTCTGAGAGGGGGTGGAAAAGGTACTAAGACAGGGCAGATATAAAAATGAATATTTCATACAAACAACATAAATTGCTTCCTTGCGGTATAGTTTTGATGCACCACAGATTACACAGATTTACACAGATTAGGGAAGATATTTCTGATTATTAATAAATTAAATCTGTGCTAATCTGTGTAATCTGTGGTGAAATAATTCATTTCTTTTCAAAAACATCAAAAAAGAGTAGAGATTGAACAATAGAAAGAAAGGAGTGTTTGAGATAAATATCACTATTATAACCTAAACGAACCAGTTAACATATGAAACCAATCTTATTTATCGCCCTGCTGGGAGCGAGTCTTTCTGTGTCGGCACAAAACACCGGCAATATTCCATCCGATGCCCCGGATGTGCCTCAGGCCCTCTCCCTCAGCTACGACGACGCTCTGCAAATGTTGCAAAAGAGCAATCAAAGTCTGAAGATTGCCGACAAAGGCATCGAAACAGCCCGCGCGGAACGGGATAAGCTGAACGCTTTGTGGTATCCCAGCCTGCAAGGAGCAGGAACTTACGTTCACATGTCCGAAAAGATAGAAGTGAAGCAGCCCCTCTCCCAGTTCACCGATCCGGCTAAGGATTTTGTGCACACCATCCTGCCGGACGACCAGTTCATCAGCGGCATACTGGACCAGATAGGCAGTTATACTCTTGCCTTCCCCCTCGCCCCCCGAAACCTGACCAGCGTGGGACTGACAGCCGAATGGATAGTCTTCTCCGGTGGAAAACGTGTACGGGCAGGCAAGATAGGCAACCGAATGATTGACATCGCCCAGGAAAGCCGTGCACAAACCGACGCCACACAGCGAACCCTATTGGCCGAAAGTTACTACGGCCTCAGCCTGGCCCGCGAAATCGTATCAGTCCGCCAGGACACTTATAATAGTTTGAAGCAACATTATGAGAATGCCCTCAAACTGGAATCTGCCGGAATGATTGACAAAGCCGGCCGCCTCTTCGCACAAGTAAACAGGGACGAAGCCTGGCGGGCACTGGAATCCGCACGGAAGGAGGTCACCGTTGTAGAGAGCGCTTTACGCACACTGCTCAATATGGAGGACACTTGCAGCATAGAGCCTACCTCTCCCCTCTTTATCAACGCCACACTGCCTGTGAAAGAAGAATTTGTGCAAACCATGCGTACAGGAAACTACCTCTTGAACCAACTGTCATTGCAACAGAACATTGCCAAGCAACAACTGCGGATAGACCAAAGCGGATATTTGCCGGACATTGCCCTTTTTGGCAAACAGACACTTTACGCCCACGGCATACAGAGTAATCTGGTTCCACGTACTATCATTGGCGTAGGTTTCACTTGGAACCTCTTTGACGGACTGGCACGGGAAAAACGTATACGCCAGTCGCGCATTGCCGAACAGACCCTCGCATTGGGCAAAGATAAGGCACAGGATGATTTGATGGTAGGCATAGATAAGCTGTATACCGGATTGCAAAAAGCACAGGACAACGTTCGTGCCCTAAATGCGACCATCGCCCTGAGCGAAGAGCTTGTACGCATCCGCAAGAAATCCTTCACCGAAGGTATGGCAACCAGCACCGAGGTAGTGGATGCAGAAACAATGCTTGCCACCGCCCGGGTAGCCCGCCTGGCCGCCTATTATGAATATGATGTGACATTAATGAACCTGTTGGCCCTCTGTGGCACACCGGAACAATTCAAGAAGTATTTTAATGAGGAATGAAGAATTTCCTCTCAGTATGCTTTCACAGCGTAGCCAAATTCTTCATTCTTCATTAAAAAGTATAAACCAAAACCCTTTAAAATCATGGAACTTTCTAAAAAAAGCATCAGCACTGCATTTGTCATCATACTGGCAATCACCATACTCGTCTCCATCCTGGGAATGGCACTTATGAGCCATCAACCCCTCGTACTTCAGGGCCAGATAGAGGCCACCGAAATCCGCATCAGCGGCAAACTGCCGGGACGAGTGGATTCATTCCTCGTACGCGAAGGTGACTGGGTAAAGGCAGGCGATACGCTTGTCGTCATCAACAGTCCGACCATAGAAGCCAAATACCGCCAGGTGAATGCCCTGGAGCAAGTGGCACAGGAACAGAACAAGAAAATAGACGCCGGCACACGGCGACAAATCGTCGCTACCGCCCAGCAACTCTGGAACAAGACCAAGAGCGACCTGACACTGGCACAAACTACTTATCAGCGTATTCTTGCATTATACAAAGACAGTGTCGTCACCTCGCAGCGGAAAGATGAAGTAGAAGCCATGTATCGTGCCGCACAAGCAGCCGAGCGTGCCGCCTACGAGCAATACCAGATGGCAGTGGACGGAGCGCAAAGCGAAGACCGTGCATCTGCCCGAAGCATGGTGGACGCAGCACGCAGCACGGTTGACGAAGTGTCTGCCCTGCTCGTCGATGCACGGCTAACAGCACCGGAGGCAGGACAGATTTCAACGATATTCCCTAAACGCGGAGAGCTCGTCGCACCGGGCACACCTATCATGAACCTGGTTGTCATGAACGATGCGCATGTCGTGCTCAACGTGCGTGAAGACCTGATGCCACAATTCAAAATGGACGGCACATTCCGTGCGGATGTTCCTGCTATCGGCAAGAAGAATGTAGAGTTCTGCATCTATTATATCAGTCCGCTGGGCAGCTTTGCCACCTGGAAATCAACCAAGCAGACGGGAAGTTATGATATGCAGACATTCGAGATACATGCTCGCCCGACACAGCCCATAGAAGGTTTACGTCCGGGAATGTCGGTGTTGCTGACGATCAATAATAAATGACTAAAAGACCCTGTCCTATGAAACGACCTTTATATAATGTACTTCGCCGTGAATGGCAGCGCATGACCTCCCGCAGGCTCTATCTCGGTGTGTGCATCGTGCTACCCTTGTTCTGCCTGTTCTTCATGGCTACCATCTTCGGCAGCGGGCAGATGGAAAATATCCCTGTCGGCATTGTAGATAAGGACAATACCGCTACATCCCGGCAGATAGCACGAAACATCGCTGCCGTACCCACCTTCAGTGTCACCCGGCATTTCACCGACGAGGCTGCCGCACGCGAAGCTGTACAACGTAAAGAAATCTATGGCTATCTGTCCATCCCCACCGGCTTTGAACAGCGTGCCACTACAGGAATGGATGCCACGCTTTCTTATTATTACCATTATGCCCTCCTTTCCGTAGGTAGCGAGCTGATGGCGGCTTTTGAGACGGCGTTGGCACCCGTCGCACTCTCGCCTATTGCGATGGAGGCTATATCATTGGGTGTCAATCAGGAGCAAATAACAACTTTTCTCCTGCCTGTGCAATCCAGTATGCATCCACTTTATAATCCCGATCTGGACTATTCCGTTTATCTGAGCCAGCCTTTCTTCTATGTCCTGTTTCAGATACTCATCTTGTTGATGACAGTCTATGCCGTGGGAAGTGAATTGAAGTTCCATACGGCACAGGAGTGGATGACGACAGCACGGGGGAATATTTTAACTGCCATAGTTGGCAAACTGTTGCCTTATACATTCATTTTCTCGATAATCGGCATATTGGCTAATTATGTCCTGTATGGCGTATTGCATATACCTTTCCAGGGAAGTTTGCTGATGATGAACCTGATGACGGTGTTATTTATTATTGCGACACAGGCACTTGCAGTGTTCATCTTCTCTATCTTTCCGCGGATAGCTTATATCATCAGCATCGTGTCGATGGTCGGCTCGCTTGGGGCGACACTTTCCGGTGTCACTTTTCCTGTAACGAGCATGTATCCGCCTGTGCATGCGGCATCCTATCTTTTCCCTGTGCGTCATTTTACGGAAATAGCGCAGTCGATGCTGTATTTTGACTCCGGGTTCGGATATTACTGGCAATCGACAGCCATACTTCTGCTTTTTCCATTGCTGGCACTGCTGATACTGCCGAGGCTGAGGAATTGGATATTGAAACACGGAGAAGAAACAGAAACACGTATGCCGGCGAATCATACAGCCCCTCTTTCGCTATCAGATATTATCTGCCGTGAATGGCGTGCCATCAGCACCAATCCGGCAATACTTCTGGTATTGATAGGCGGTATCTTCGCCTACGGGCTCCTCTACAACCTGATGTACGCCCCCAACCTTGTACGGAAAACGCCTGTTGCCGTTGTTGATAATTCACATTCCGCCCTTAGCCGGGAATATATCCGCCTGCTCAATGCCACTCCACAGGCGTCAGTCTATGCCCTGACACCCAATTATCTTGAAGCGAAAGAATGGTTGAAACAAAGCAAAGTAGATGGTATTCTCTATCTTCCCGCTGACTTTGATGCACGGGTAGGCCGGGGTGAACAATCTGTCTTTAGCGTCTATGCCGCCACAGATGCTTTCCTGAATTTTAAGAATTTGCAGGAGGCTTCTTCGCGCGTAATGCTTGCCGTAAACGATGTCCACCGTGCAGAAGGTGCTGTGTTCCTTCCTCCCCAGGGACTACTTGCTGTAGCCTCATCCGCTCCCGTCAATGTATCGGGAACGGCTCTCTACAATTACACAGAGGGATATGGGTCGTATCTGATTCCGGCGGTCATGATTATCATTATCTTTCAGACATTGCTGATGGTGATAGGAATGGTAACCGGGGAAGAGGCGGAAGCGAGAAGGAAAGAGGTGAAGGCGACGGTCGAAAAAGCGGAAGTGACGGTCGAAAAGACAGAAGTGACAACCGAAGTGACAGGAGAAAGAACGGCTTCTGACAGTTCCGCCTGGCACAAAGCATTATACAATATCTCCGGCAGGACTTTTGTCTACGTAATGCTATATCTCATTTTTGCCCTGTTCCTGTTGGGCCTGCTTCCTCATTTTTTCAGTATTCCGAACATAGGGAACGGCAGGGATATTATCACTATGATGATCCCTTTCCTTATAGGAACGAGTTTCTTCGGACTGGCGGCATCACGGTATTTCACCGACTCCGAAGCCCCCTTATTAATGATCGCCTTCTTTTCCGTAGGATATATTTTCCTCTCCGGTGTCTCCTATCCTCTCGAACTGATGCCTTGGTATTGGCAAGCTGCACACTACGTTGTTCCAGCCGCTCCTGCCGTGCTGGCTTTCGTTAAACTGAATTCAATGGGAGGAGATATGGCGGATATTCGTCCGGAAATGGTGACATTATGGATACAGGTCTTTGTATATTTCCTACTCAGCCTGTGGGTGTTCAGAAAAAAGATACTGAATTTCTTTCCCGCAAAGGTAGTATATATTCCCTAAAACTCTTACCTTAGCTGCCCAAATAAAAGTAAATTACTATGATTACTGAAGAACTCAAGAAATTATATTGTGCTTACACCGGGCACGAACCGGAAGCAATCGACGAACTTCCTTCGTCCGGCTCCAACCGCCGTTATTTCCGCCTGTCAGGCACGCCTACACTTATCGGTGTAAGCGGCACTTCCCTCGAAGAGAACCAGGCTTTCCTTTATATGGCAAGCCATTTCCGGAAGAAAGGGTTGCCCGTACCGGAAGTTGTGGCAAAGAGTGAAAACGACGCTTTCTATCTGCAAGAAGACTTGGGCGACACGCTTCTGTTCAATGCCATCGAAAAAGGGCGCAAAACAAGCGTGTTTGATGAAGAAGAAAAGCAACTCCTGCGCAAGACCATGCGCCTGTTGCCCGCCGTACAATTCTCCGGTGCTGACGGAATGGACTTTTCCTATTGCTATCCGCAATCGGAATTCAACAGCCGCAGTATTTTGTGGGATTTGAACTATTTCAAATACTGTTTCCTGAAAGCAACCGGAATGGAGTTTCAGGAGGACCGTCTGGAAGATGATTTCCAGAAGATGGCAGATGTATTGATGCGCAGCAGTTCGGCTACTTTCATGTACCGGGATTTCCAGAGCCGCAACGTGATGATTAAGGATGGTGAACCGTGGCTCATTGATTTTCAGGGCGGACGTAAAGGGCCTGTTTATTATGATGTAGCTTCTTTCCTGTGGCAAGCCAAGGCGAATTATCCCGATAGTCTGCGCAAAGAACTTTTGAAGGAATACATTGATTCACTGTGCAAATATCAGCCAGTAGACGAAAAATACTTCTATGCCCAGTTGCGCCATTTCGTACTGTTCCGTACCATGCAGGTGCTGGGTGCTTACGGTTTCCGCGGCTATTTTGAGAAGAAGCCGCATTTCATTCAGAGTGTACCTTTCGCTATTGAAAACCTGCGGCAGTTATTGCAGGAGCCGTACCCCGAATATCCGTATCTCTGCCACGTGCTGAAAGAACTTACCGAACTGAAACAATTCACTGACGATTTGCAGAAACGCCGCCTTGTTGTGAAGGTTACCAGCTTCGCATATAAGAAAGGTATTCCCGAAGATTCCAGCGGAAACGGAGGAGGTTTTGTATTCGATTGCCGCGCGGTGAACAATCCCGGCAAGTACGACCGCTACAAACCTTTCACCGGGCTGGATGAACCCGTTATCCGTTTTCTTGAAGATGACGGGGAGATAACGACTTTCCTCGAACATGTGTATGGTTTAGTGGATGCTTCGGTAAAGCGGTATATGGAACGAGGATTTACGAATCTCTCCATCTGTTTCGGATGTACAGGCGGTCAGCACCGTTCCGTTTATTCGGCTCAACATCTGGCAGAACATCTGAACAAACTGTTCGGAGTGCAAGTAAATCTTATCCATAGGGAACAGAATATAGAACAGACGTTTAAAGCAAGAAACTAAATGAGAGCAATGATCTTTGCCGCCGGCCTCGGCACCCGCCTTCGTCCGCTGACCGACAATATGCCCAAAGCTCTTGTCTCCGTCGCAGGCAAGCCCATGTTAGAACGTGTCATCCTCCGGTTGAAAGATGCCGGATTCAATGACATCACCATAAATATCCACCACTTTGGTGAACAGATTATAGATTTCCTCCGCGCTCATGATAATTTCGGAGCAGATATCCACATCAGCGACGAACGGGGCGAATTGCTGGATACTGGTGGTGGAATCAAAAAAGCCCGTCCTCTGCTGGAGAGCAACGAGCCTTTCCTTATACATAATTCAGACATTCTGACGGATTTAGACCTCAATGCCTTCTATCGCCACCATCTGGAAAGCAATGCAGACGCCACCCTGCTCACCAATCATCGGAAAACCTCCCGCTATCTGCTGATGGATAAAGATAATCGCCTTTGCGGCTGGACTAATCTTTCCACCGGCGAAGTACTTCCCAAAGAACTTGATTATCCCGGCGAGCACTACCAATTACAGGCTTTCGGCTGTGTCCATGTCCTTTCACCCTCCATCTTTCAATTTATGGAAGACGAGCGTTGGACAGGCAAATTCTCTATCATCCCGTTTTACGTGGATATCTGTTCCAGAGCACATATCCAGGGATATCCCATAGATAGTGAAAACTGGTTCGATGTGGGGAAACCGGAAACTCTGGCAAAGGCAGAAGCCTACTATAGTTCATTATAACACAGGCTTCATTTTTATCAGTTTTCCTTGTCCGTCAAACATATATTCGTAGTTGAAAGAACCATAAATGCGGTATTTCCAACGGGCACTCTTTTCAAAACGGCGGCTGTCATCCAGGACAGTCGCCTGATATTTATCCTCTAATTCGCCAACAAACGCCCGAGATTTCGGATCCTGGAATCTATAAGTAGCAACCACTATCCGAGCATCCGGATATTGGTTCCGCAAATCATCCAATTCTGCACGGACACCGTCTATCCCATCATTCAACCAGAAAAGCAAACATACCGGCTGCCCCTTTCCTGCAATATCCGAGAATTGCACACTATCTTTTTCTGCGTAATCCACCTGTCTGAAATCAATAAAATCATCTCCGGACATCATACTGCGGGTTCCGTCAAGCAAACGTTTCAATCCTATCAATACCGATGTACTGTCCCGCATCTGCGGATTACTGTTCTGATATAATTTCTCCAGTTCATCCGGATATATTTCCGCCCAACGGTCGAAGACCATCCACCCCATTGCATTACCCGCATTCTCAAATACGAACTTCCGGGTTTCCTCACGCGGAAAGAGCTCTTCATGCCAGAGTTTCCAAAGGCGCACATTCAACGAACGGGGATTAGTGCTCTTGTCCGGCACAGGCATTTCCGGCGGAGTTACATTGGTCAGCGTCAGTTCCCCCCTTTCGGGATAGAAAAAGTTCATGCTATGGCGATGCTCTATACCGTAGAGATGCAGCGTATCTTCTTTTCCGGAGAATATGGCCTGACCGTTTCTGATGATGGCAGAATCCAGCGGTCCTTTTCCATAATCCCTGTCTCCCGTCATGCGGTCGGCACCATAGCGCCACAGGTATAATGTGTCTCCTTCGTAAGCATCCAACCCGATGCAATTCACAGTAAAAGTACGGTCTTGAGATTGGCAACTCACCATCCCCAGAAGCATAGAAAGAAAGATCCAGCAATTGATTTTCATAAGGCGCAGACAATTTAGTGAATAAACAGATAGTGCAAAAGAACAATCTTTTTCAGAAAGATGCAAGCAAAAAATAGATTATTAGGAAACGATTGTTTACGGATTTCCATATATTTGTAGCATAACATTAAAGTAACTGACTATGAAACGACTGAAATTTGGTTTATGGATATGTCTATGCTTGTGCGCCACTACCCTTGTGGGGCAAAACAAAGTGAAAACAACAGCTGAAAAAGTAATGCTATTCATCGACGGCGCCCAAGTGACACGTACCAGGCAAGTAGACATCCCTGCGGGAACCTCCACTCTCATCTTCACCGGACTATCCCCTTACATGGATGCACAAAGCATGCAGGTAAGTGCCAAGGGTAAACTTACCGTTACGGCTGTCAATCAGCAATATAACTATACTGATAGTGCTTCCGTCAGTCAGAAGCAACAAAGCCTGCAAGAAGAGCTGAAAAAAACAGAGAAACAACAGAAAGAACAGAAAGCCGAACTCGGACTGATTAATGCCGAATATGAAATACTGAAAACAAATTGTTCCGTCAGCAATAAGAATACGGCTACCTCTCTGGCTACCATCAAAGAGGTGAACCAATATTATTCCACCCAACTGAAAACTCTGAAATCGAAAGAACTCGCCATCAACGAGAAAATAGAAGAACTTACCCGGAAGCAAGAGCAACTGAATGCAGAGTTAGCGCAACTGAGCGGTAAGTCTTTAACTCCCATGAGCGAGATTGCAGTAAACGTAAACGCGCCCGCTGCCTGCAAAGCCACATTTACACTGAATTATTATGTGAAGAATGCCGGTTGGTTCCCCTCCTATGATGTCCGTTCCGGTAGTCTGTCCGAGCCAATTTCCATTGTTTACAAAGCGAATATCTTCCAGAATACCAAAGAAGATTGGAAGAATGTGGAGTTGTCCCTCTCTTCTTCTAATCCTACGACCGGAAGCGTAGCTCCGAAATTAGCCACCTATTGGCTGGATTACGGACTTGCAGCACCACGCTACAGCCTGAATCAAAATGGGAATTCGGTTTCGGGAGTAGTGCTCGACAGTGAACGGGAACCTATCATCGGAGCGAATGTAATGATACCCGGTACCACCATAGGCACCATCACCGACGTGAACGGTAAGTATTCCATCACCATCCCCAACGGACAAAACCAACTCCAATTCTCATTCATCGGTTATCAAACCCAGACCAGAGATATACGTGGAAACATCATGAATGTCGTTCTTCAGGAAGATATGCAGATGTTGGAGGAAGTGGTAGTAGTGGGGTATGGGACAGAAGCGTCCGCATCCTCCCACAGGCCTTCCACCAAATCCATCAAGAAAGCTGCCGCTATTGAAGAGGAAGCCAGTATGGCCCTCAATGTCGAGCAAACCCAGGGACAGATGGGCTACGAGTTTGAAATCAAAATCCCCTACACTATCCCTTCAGATAGTAAGCCGGTAGTTGCCGAAATCGGACATTATGAGATTCCGGCCTCTTATACCTATCAAAGCACTCCGAAGATTGATAAAGATGCATTCCTCGTAGCCCAGGTTACCGATTGGGAGAAACTGCACCTGCTCGAAGGCGAGGCGAATGTTTATTTTGAAAACACTTTCATCGGCAAATCCATCATGAACGTCAGCCAGCAAAGCGATACTCTCTCCTTCTCACTGGGACGTGATAAACGCATCATGATACAGCGTACGAAAGAAAACGAATATACTTCCCGCAAATTCATAGGTTCCAGCCAGACGCAATCCATTGCCTGGAAACTCTCTGTACGCAACACACGTCCCGAGCCTGTGACACTCACTCTTTACGACCAACTGCCCGTATCACGCAACAGCAACATCACCGTGACGGCAGAAGAAATCAGTGGCGGCACACTGGATGAAGCCAAAGGCATCATCACCTGGCAAATGACCTTACAGCCCGGCGAACAACGTGAGTTACCTCTGCGATATAAAGTGAAATATCCTAAAGGACGAAACTTACTAATAGAATAACGCTTCTTTATGCCACCCTAAGGCAGAGATTATCCGGTATTCCCCTGTACATGCAAATCCTGGCAGGAACCAACAATGTTTTAATTATCAATGCATTATATTTACCAAGCATTTTCATTATGATGTAAAAGCATTTACCTCCGGATGTAACGGCCTTTACCCCATATTGTAACGCTCTTTACCTCGGCATGTAACGACCTTTACCTCGGTATGTAAATGGAGTTACCATGTGAGGTAAATGACGTTATCATATAGGGTCGGCAGAATCAGCACTTATAGTAAACCAAACTTTACTATATTCTTTATAATATTTAGCATACCGTTTGCATCTTTTTCATTCCCAGATTGTTTATTTTGTAGATTAGAGTAAAACAGAACAATAAAAGAAGAAATCATGAAAAAGATTATCGCATTAATGATGTTAGTTTTCATAGGTGCCTCTACGGCAATGTATGCACAACAAAGTAGTAGTGAAAACCGCCGTGCCGAACGTAAAGCTCAGCGTGACGCAGAAAAAGCCAGGGAAAAAAGAGAAGAAGCACAGGCGTATGCCAATGCTGTACAAGCCATCAACAACAGAAAATTTGTATTGGAAGCTGATCGAATCACATTCAAGAGAGGACGAAGCGCTTTTGTTACGTCAAACACCAACTTTGTACTCTTAAATGGTGAAAAAGCATCCGTCCAGGTTGCTTTCAACGGTCCTTATGCAGGCCCTAACGGTATAGGAGGTATAACAGTAGATGGCAGGGTGGGCGAAATAAAAACGACCACAGACAAAAAAGGAAATGTGAACTGTAATTTCAATGTGGTAGGTGTCGGAATTTCGGCACAAGTTTCTATCAGATTGACTCATGATACCAACAACGCATCCGTCACAATCAATCCGAACTTCAACTCGAACAGGTTGTCACTGGATGGCAAAGTAATTCCTTTGTCCGAATCGAGCGTATTTAAAGGACGGGCGTTTTAATGAGATTCAGTTGACGAGGAGACAAGAGGTTGTGCTATGCTTGTAGGGGCGAAAGTTTTTTCGCCCCTACAAGCATATACAAAATCGGTTCATGGGATTGGAAGTTTGGTTTCAATTATGAAGTAAACGATAAAAAGCATAACTTTGTACTGTTGAAACCGACCGATATGCCAATTGAACGGTATGTTAAGGTTTAAAAAAACATTAATCCATATTGTAAAGATAGACCTTACGTGACATGAAACATACGCAAATAATCCTCGTCACCGGTGCCTCTTCCGGTTTTGGAAAAGTCATCGCCACGCAGTTGGCCGCACAAGGGCACACCGTCTACGGCAGCAGCCGGAAAGCCGTTTCCGATAACCCGGATTTCAAGATGCTGCAACTGGACATCACCGACCCGGCATCCGTCTCCAATGCCATATCGACGATTCTGGCTGAAGAGGGACGAATTGATGTGCTTGTCAACAATGCAGGTATGGGCATCAGCGGAGCCATAGAGCTGACTACCGAAGACGAGATACAACGCCAGATGAATACTAACTTTATAGGTGCCGTCCGTATGTGCGCCGCCGTCCTGCCCTCCATGCGCGAGGCGGGACAGGGACGAATCATCAACATCAGTTCCATTGCAGGAGTGCTTGCCGTTCCTTACCAGGCTTTTTACAGCGCCTCCAAATTTGCAATCGAAGGTTATAGCGAAGCGCTTTACCAAGAGGTGAAGCCTTTCGGTATACAGGTATGCGTCGTTGAACCGGGAGATTTCCGGACGGGCTTCACCGCACAACGGCAGATGAATGAGGCCACTCTCTCCCATTCACAATATGGAGAACACTTCACAAGAACAATGCAGAATGTGGAGCAATCCGAGAATAACGGTTGCCATCCCGAAAAGTTGGGAAGAGCCGTCTGTAAACTGGTGAACAAACGTCGACCGGCATTTCGTACCAAAGTAGGCCCGTGGGAACAGGTATTCTTCGCCCGCATCAAGCCCATGTTGCCATTCCGCCTGACAGATTGGTTAATCAGAAAATTCTATTAAATGATAATCCGGCTACATAATTGCTTGTAATCATATAATTTATATCTTTGCGACGAAATAAACATCAACCCCTTACAAGGTTCAAACAATGAAACAGACTATTCTCACCGTTTTCTTTTCAATCATAGCATTGGGAGCAACAGCCCAATCCCCTATTTCCTTTCAGGTAAAAGCCGGAGTCGGCACCTCCAACTTCTGGGGAGAAAATGTAGAAAGCAACACACGCATCGCCTATAAAGCAGGTGTCGGCATGAACTATGAACTCAACAAAACATGGGTGTTCCAGCCCTCACTGAACTTTGTGTCAATAGGTGCCCGTGAAGATATAGAATATGTAGGCAAAGCGGACATGAATGAACTATACATCCAACTGCCTGTTATGATGGCGGCCCGCCTTCACCTCGGCAAAGATTACAGCGCTTCGCTGAGTGCCGGTCCTTACATCGCTTATGGTGTAGGTGGCAAAACGTCGGGCGAAATGCAGGAACAATATGATTATAGCAGTAGTGTCCATCACGGAGGAAGCGGCTACAGATTCCGTTTAGATACTTTCGGCAATATGATAGACGATAATATGGGCAACAAGCGCTTTGATGCCGGACTCATGTTTGCCCTAAACTTTGAATACCACAAATTCATTTTCGGAGCGGAACTCCAATTGGGAATGATTAAAGTAAACGACCAACTGGACAATCTGTTGCAAAACTCCGGCATTGAAAAATTCTCTCCCAAAAACCTCGCTTCTTTCTTTACTGTGGGATATAGATTCTAATCTCCGGCAGGCTGCATTTGCTCCGCCTGTTTCCGCTTCATCTCATTCAGCACACTGCCTGTCAGCGGAATGGCAAGAAGAAAAGTAAGAAGGTCTGCAGCAGCCTGACACATTTCCACTCCCTGCAATCCCAGATAGTAAGGCAGGATAAAAATCAACGGAATAAAGAACAGTCCCTGACGGGCAGACGAAAGAATGGTAGCCTTGACGGGTTTACGGATAGTCTGCAACATCATATTACTGACAACAATCCAGGCACCCAGCGGGAAAGTAATGAATTGCCAACGCAATGCGGCAGCCCCCACCGCTATCACATCAGGGTCTCCCTTGCGGAACACGGAAACAATTTCTTCAGCAAATCCCATACCAAGCACTGCACATACCAGCAAGAATATGAAACCTACCTTCACACAAAACCAGAAGCCCTGGCGTACACGTCCGTAAAGCCCCGCTCCATAATTGAAACCGCACACCGGCTGGAAACCTTGTCCGAAGCCTATCAGGAAAGCATTGATGAACATAGCGATACGGGTGACAATAGACATACCCGCAATGGCAGCATCACCGTAAGCACCGGCAGCCACATTCAGCAAGATAGTTGCCACGCTTGCCAATCCCTGGCGGGCAAGCGACGGTGTACCTCCGCCGATAATCTCTTTTATGAAAGCCAGTGAAGGTGTGAAATTTCTGAAACGAATACGGATATTCCCTCCCTTACTGCCCATATACAGCAGCAGAGAGAAACTGCATATCTGACTGATGACCGTAGCCCATGCCGCACCCGATATTCCCATATCAAAAACGAATATCAGTATCGGGTCCAGCACCACATTGATGACTGCACCCGAAACAATTCCCACCATCGCATACGCTGCATTGCCCTGAAAACGTATTTGATTGTTCATCACGAGAGAAGCAGTCATGAATGGAGCACCCAGCAGGATAATACCCAGATACTTCTCTGTATAAGGTAATATGGTAGGCGTAGAACCCAATGCTAACGAAAGCGGAGTAAGAAATATCAGTCCGGTTACTGCCAGGGCAATCCCCATAAACAATGCCCAGAAGAAGCCTGTTGCCGCCATCTTCTCGGCATTCCCTGTCTCCTGCGCACCCAGCTTCCGCGAGATGTAGTTTCCCGAACCATGCCCGAAGAAGAATCCCACCGCCTGGATGATGGACATGACGGAGAACACAATTCCCACAGCCGCCGTGGACTGGGTATTGATTTTCCCCACAAAGTACGTGTCCGCCATGTTATAGAACGATGTAACCAACATACTGATAATCGTAGGCACAGCCAACGATACTATCAGACGGGGCACCGGAGCTGTAGTCAGATAGACATAATTATCTTTTGCCGAATGTCTCATAGAATTTTCACAATCTCTGCAAGCAGTGAATCAAAGGAAATCACCACACTATAAAGGTATACAGAATTCGGGCACAATATTCGTCATTTTTAGGGAGATACGCAAATTCTTCATTCCTCATTTTTCATTTAGAAATTCATCAGGTCATTCAGCGCTTCGCTCATGCTGGGATGTGTAAAGATGTAATCTCTCAAGAAAGTATATTCCTGTCCCGTTTTCATTACGATTGATACGATGTTGATAATTTCACTCGTTCCCGGACCGAACAGGGTGCAACCCAATATTTTATTGGTATGGACATCTACCACCACCTTGAACAATCCGTCCGTCTCACCCAACGTTCGTGCACGCGGAATGGCACCGACGGGCAAAGTATTTACCTTTATATCCAATCCTTTCTTGCGTGCTTCCGCCTCACTCAGTCCGACACGTGCCAAAGGAGGATCAATAAATACTGAATAGCTGACCGGCTCGCGGTCATCCGTCCGGCGCTCTCCGGCACCGAACAAATCTTCACGGATTATACGGTAATCATCCAAAGAAATATAAGTGAACTGTAAACCGCCTTTCACATCACCGATAGCACGGATATGGGGATTGGTAGTCCGCAACCACTTATCCACAATAATAGCTCCGCGGTCATCCACTTTCACACCTGCCGCATCCAGGTTTAAACCCGAAGTATTCGGACGACGGCCTGTTGCCAGCAAGATGGCATCTCCTTCCAGATGATGAATCCCATTCGTCGCAACATCCTGATAAATCACCGTTGAACCGTCTACCGACTGCACACGTGCGTTCAGATGGAAAACAATGCCTTTCTTCTCCAATACCGACTGTACACTGGCTGCAATGTCCCTGTCTTCACGCCCTATCAGTTCCGGATAGCCTTCAAGCACCGTCACCTTCGAACCGAAAGAAGCATACATGGAAGCAAATTCCAGTCCGATATAACCTCCGCCCACAATCACCAGACGTTCGGGAAGTTCTTCCAGTTCCATGATGGAAGTGCTTGTATATACGCGGGGATTATCCTTTATCCCTTCGATGGAAGGTATGATGGTTTCCGCTCCGGTATTTATGAATATCTGCGGCGCCTGCAATTCTATCACTTCTTCCGCCGTCCTGACTTCTACCACATCGGGGCCTGTAAATGCACCTACACCCGTATAAACCGTTATATTGGGATTGTCGGCCAGATTATGATAGTTCTTGTTCCGCAGAAAAGAAGTGACCTCTTCCTTGCGGCCGATGGCCTGACGGTAATATTCCTTCTTTTCTTCCCACGCAGCCTTTGCCGGGGTTTCCTTGGCCAGATGCACCAGCGTCTTTGTAGGAATACAACCGATGTTGATACAAGTACCTCCATACATGCGATCCGAACGTTCCACTACTGCAACCGTCTTCTGGCGTTTTGCGAATTCGGCAGCCAGGGTCTTTCCTCCCTTTCCGAAGCCGATAATGATAGCATCATACTTTTTCATATCTCTATTTCTTTAATTGTTTCAGTACGCTTTTCGCACTGTCTGCTAATATAACAATTGCACCGGCCAAAATGGCTGTATCTTTTATAACTAATCTTCCGGCACCGGTCAATAATGGGAAACCGGACTCGCCACTGCCCAAATCAGGCACCCATACTTCGGGTGTAGTGACAAGGAAAGATAGCGTGCCGAGAGTCATGATAATTGCAAGCCCTGCTCCTACCAGACCGACTTTCGGCCAAAAGATGCCCAGAAAAGTAAGAACACCAATGGTCATGATGAGAATGCCCAGCCCATGAGAAAAGCCATACGTATTGTTTTCCTTATGCCACTCATGCTTCACGGCATCAAATTCACCTTCTTTCAGTTTATATTCCTTATATTCAGGAGCACTATGCGTATAGAAGAAGCTCATAAAAGGACTGTTTGCCACAAAAGGTACGATACCTTCGGCTTCATAATTCCAGAACTTCAATCCGCCTATCCAAACGAAAATAACCAGAATTGCCACGCGAATAAGATTGATACCTAATTTCTGAGTTGACGCAGCCAAAGTCAGGGCCGCCACGAACATTGATTGTAATTTTGTTTTCATACGATTATTGCATTAATTAATTGTTTTGTTTTTCTGATGCAAAAATCGGGGTTTATGTCGGGGGGTGAAATGGCAATTCTGCCGTATCAGTTGGCAATATTTCCCGTTGTGTTCGATTTACGGAAATCCGACACACTTTCACCCGTCATTTTCTTGAAAAAGCGGCTGAATGTGGACAAATCTTCGAAACCCAAGAGTTCACTGATTTCCTTGGCGCTTTTGGGAGTGTAGAGCAGTAAACGTTTAGCTTCCGCTTCCACCCGTTCGTGAATGATGCGCAAAGGAGAAGGGACTCCGCAGGAAGAAAACAGATTGGAAAGTGTCTTGGGAGAACGGAATAAGAGGTCGGCATAATCCTGCACTTGTTTCTTTTCACGGAAATTCTGGTCAACTAATATATAGAAACGGCGGACGATATCGAAAGCTTTCTCCTGTTCCGGAGTAACGCCGCACTTCTCACGGGCAATGCGGGTACAGGTGATGATGAAACGTTTAAGGATGATACGAAGCATCTCTTCCTGAAGGTTATCACGAACGGCAGATTCCTGACGGAAGATACGGACAATATCATTCAGATTGACAGCCTGCTCCTGAGAGAGCTTTAATCGCATCACCTGGGAGGAACCGTGAAAAAGGAAACCATTGCACGACACTTCGTCATCATGGCCGAAGATGCAGTAGAAATTACTATTGAACAGAAAAGTGAGGTATTCACCTTCCACCGATTTTATTTCGATATGATGCAGGGGCGTAAGACAGGCTATTTCGTCTTGTTCCAGCCGCATCGGGATATGATCTATCTCTACTGTCAGGATGCCGCTGCGCACCCATATAAATTTGTATAAGGTAGTGTTTTGCTGTAGTGCTTTATTTTCGTGAAAGCAAGAAGTCATTGCCAGATTCCCGTTCAGGGGGGTATTTAATTGATAATCCATCATATAATTAAGAGTTAGCGTTCTTTGTCGCACATTGAAGTACAAAAATACATTATTCCGGGTGGGGATGCAAGAAAAAGCAATAATTTAGATAGAATTCTTTTACTTTGACATATGCGACAATTAATTCGTTATCTTAGTCATTAGCCCTTGTATATCCACTTTTTACGAAACGCCATAAATCAGCATAAAAAGGACGTTGAAAGTACTTCCAATAACTCTTTGATAGTTAACCAATTACCTTTACCCCACACAAATTGTACAGAGAATTGTACAGTCGTTTTCTTAGCACTTTTCTGGCTATATTCCTTAGTTTTGCTTAAAAAACAATGAATAACAAGACAATTAAAGAAAAGTATCTGCCACCTACAATTGAGGTGATAGAGATGGAAAGTGAAGAGAGTGTTATGACCGGAAGTAATATAAACGGTTATCAACCGGGAGGTGGAGCCTTACCCAGTGGCAGGGCCCGAACAACAAACCGACACTCAACCTCACAGTTCAGTGAATTGGAAGATATGATTAATGATCTCCTAACTATACAGAAATGAAAATGAAACAAACGTATGCCATAGCCCTTACCTCATGCATGCTTGTATTGGGCGCATCCTGTACAAACGACGATTTTAATGTCAATGACCAGTCCGCCGGAAGACCCATTACCCTGAAAGCTGCTCAGGCAGAAGCCAAGACCCGCGTGGGACATTCTGGCACAGAACCGGGAGCCACAGACGGGATCATTGATGTGAGGTGGAAGTCGGGGGATGCATTTGCATTGTATGCTTCCTCCACACCGGAAACCTTTACTACTGACGATGATGGTAAAACAGCCTATTTTACCGGTAATATCCCTACTGGTAGCGGTTCCTTTAATGCGTTCTTCCCTGCCAGCAAAGCAGTAACGAATGAAGGCTGGGCGCATAATGTGTTTGATGTGAAAGGGCAAAGACAAATGGGAAATAATAACCTGGATCATTTGACGGCATATAACTATATGACTGCATCTTTAGATGAGGAACCCAACGAAAGTACCCTCATTCAATTCATAAACGAGATGGCTGTACTTAAATTTATAGTAACGCTGCCCGGAAGTGGTATCACTCCTACACGTCTTACCTTGGCAGCCCAAGGAGGAAGTCCGGGATTTTATACCCAAAAAGGCGTAACAGATGCCTCGCTCGATGAACGTAGCGGACAGATTACATTGGAACTGGACAACATTGTCCCGGATGCTAATAATAAATTTACCGCCTATATGATGGCCATTCCTGTAGATGACCTTTCCAAACAGTTTGAATTCAGTGTGGCCTGCGATGATGGAAAAGCGTATATTTACAGGATAAAATACAGTTCTCCCCTTGTCTATGCCAAAGGAAAAGTTTACGCATCGGAACTGGATTTTGCCACAGGAGGCGACAACTATAAAGTAGCAAGCGTATTCGATAATGATATTGCAGCAAAAACTACGACTGACCTGACTACCGTACAATTTGAGGGTACAGGCGATGCAGAAAGTCCATATTTAATAAGCTCGGCGCTCCATTTAAAGAAATTGGTGGATGATGTTGATCAGTTAGAGACTTATGAAGGAAAGTATTTTAAGCTAACAACAGATATACACATAACAGCGGATGAATGGACGCCGATAGGAGATTCCGATAATGACTCCAAAAAGTTTTCAGGTAACTTTGATGGAGATAACCATGTTATTAGCGGGAAGTTAAATGGTTCTACTACAGCTTTAACCTACTTCGGACTTTTTGGTTATATATACGGAACTGACTTAGACAGAATTAAATTTGAGAATTTACATATCACTGCTGATGCATATTCTGTAGCAAATACAACATGTAGCCTTGGGGGATGCAATTATTATGTTGATTTTTCGAATTGCACAGCCACAGGTAATGTCAATGGAGAAACGAATGCAGGAGGGATAAATGGTCTAGACAGAACAGCATCTTTTAGTAATTGTCACTTTTCGGGAAATGTACAAGGAAAATCTAATGTGGGAGGATTATCTTATAGTTTTTCCGGTAATGTTACTGATTGCACAGTTTCCGGAACAATAAGAAGTACCCAATATAATTGTGGAGGTTTAGTTGGTCAATATATAAGTGGGACTATGTTAAATTGCAACAACTACGCAGATATATTTGTGGATAACACAACATCCGATCTTCGAGTAGGAGGGATTATTGGGCGTATTAATTTCGATAATATATCAATCACCGAATGCACTAATTATGGAATAATTACGGTTAATTCCAGTTACACAGGCACATTTAATACATCTGTAGGCGGGTTAGTCGGAGAGTTCTATGTTGGCGCATTAAATAAATATTCCCTGACAATAAGCAACAGCATCAACCATGGAAATGTAATTGTAAACAGACCCGATATGGATAGCTACACTTTTGGTGGTGGTTTGATAGGATATATGAAAGACACATATACATTAAACTCAGCGGGAAACTCCAACACCGGAAATGTAACCATAAATGGTAGTGATAAAGGAACAAACTGGTGGATAGGAAATAATCGTGACTACGATCCGGAATAAGTCGGAAAAATAACGGATTGGAGGAAATCCTCACCGCAAATTCATCCATATACCGGGAAGGAGAAAAGAAATTTTTCTCCTTCCCGCTTTCTTAACCCAATCGTTTTACTTATTTTTGAGACCAATACCAATACTCCAAACAAAATGAACAAGTATTTTATACTCCTGTTTATCGTTCTTATAACTGCCATAGTAAGTTGCAACAAGCCGCCGGGAGTGACCGCTCCCACCTCCTCCCGTTTCCATGCGGACAGTGTGGCCATCATAGCCAAAGCCAATCAATTCCGCCTGGAAAAAGAATATGACAGTGCTATCACCCTGCTCGACTCCGCTTTCCTGTTACCCATCCAAAGCAACCAACATCCCGACGGACTATCACCGGACGACGCCCGACGCCTGATGTCCTATGCAATCAGACACTTGATGTTCGCCTACAATCATTCCCGAAGAATCACCGAAGGACACGAACATTTCCTCCGGCTCAGAGAGATGAACCACCCGATACTATCCCGGCATTGCCAACGCGAAATGCTGGTATGCGATGCACAAATGCTGCAAACCCTGGGTCGTCGTGCCGAAGCCTGCCAACTCCTCGACCAAGCTATGGGCATCCATGAAAATGATGATCCCTCGAGCGAGCTTTTTTGCACCATAGCCGCCGGAATCACCTATATGGCTGTCGACTCCACCGAAACACGGGCAGAACCCACTTTGCTGCGGGCTGCCGAAACCATGAGAAACGGAGCTTACGACGATACCGGACTGTATCCGCAGGCCATGGCAAACCTGGCGAACATCTATATCCGGAAAAATGAATTTCAGAAAGGCATAAAGCTCTGTCAGGAAGTCATGGAACAGAGTGACAAAGCGCAGAATCCACGTGGTGTGATGCTGGCCGCCATCAACCTCTGCGGAAATTATACCGAACTTAGTTTCTTCGACAAAGCCTTGCACTACAACGACGAAGGACTCCGCCAGTTCAGGGAAGACAACGATACCTGGGGCATGGCAGCAAGCCTGTATGAAAGAAGAGCTCTGATTTATAAAAGAATGGGATTCGCCGATTCTGCTTTTTCAGCACTCAACCTTGCCGACAGTTTCTACGTCAGAGCCACCAATCCGCGCGGTCAGATACGTGTGCAACTGGAAAAGTTGGATGCAAAAAACGAATTTCCGGACTCACTGTCGAATGTCCTGACCGGTTTTGAGGAAATAAAAGACAAAGTTCCCGGTTACATGCAACTCAACTATTACATGGGTTACGGAAAAGCTATGTATATGGCCGGAAGATACACAGAAGCCATCCCCTTGCTCGAAAAAGCCGTCGATTTATCTAAAATCCGCGGAGACAGGGAAACCGAAAATCATAATAACCGGCTATTGCTCGACAGTTATCACCACACCAGCATGATGAAAGCCGCCAAAGCCCTACTCCCCCGATACAACATGATTATCGACTCCGTGACTCACGAAAAATCCATTCGCGAATCCATAGCATCCCATATACGATATGAAACGGAGAAAATAGAACAGGAAAACCGTCTGCTCACAGCAGAGATAGCTTTGCACAACAGCGTAATCCGTACCTATACCATCGGTATAATTGCATTTATTCTCTTCGTCCTCCTCCTGGCTACCTGGTTCTGGTCCAGGCACCGACTCGCCTCCACCCGCCTGGATGAAAAAGAAAAGGAGTTGAAAAGAATCATTGAATCACGCTACGAACTCCATGAACGCAATCAGGAGCTGTTGCGTCAGTTAACTGATATACAAACTTCAAACCAATCCGGCAACGAACTCAACAAGTTGATGGAAGCTCTGTCTCCCGCCATGTTGACGCCGAAAGAGGAGGCTGAATTTCGTGTAATCTTTTCCGAAATTTATCCCACAGCCCTTATCCGTCTGCGTGATGTCTGCCCCAATATCACCAAGAATGAAGAACTGTTGTGTATGCTCATCCTGATTAACCAGACCACGGAAGAAATAGCCCGGATATTAGGTATAGCTTCCGCCAGCGTCACCAGGATACGCTATCGGTTAAGACCCAAACTCCATATTCCGGAGAAAGCTTCACTGGATGCGGAAATAAGGAGGATTATGAAGGGATAAGACAGGATTATACTCTCCTTCCCTTAATTTTCCTTATTAATCATATGCCACAACAGCTTCTGAGGCATATTTAATACTATTTCGCACATCATTGGATTAATTTTCACAAAAATGCCTTACCTTTGTCCGCTGTGTAATACAAAAGATTAAGAGACATGAAAAAACTTGCATTGTATATGTTTATGCTCGTTCTGAGCATTGGTTACGCTTCAGCACAGGGGAAGGCTGACATTAAGTTTGATAAGACCACTCATAACTTCGGTACGTTTTCTGAAAACGATCCGGTTGTAAGTTGTGTGTTTACATTCACCAACGTGGGCGATGCTCCGCTGGTAATCCATCAAGCTGTAGCTTCCTGTGGATGTACAGTACCCGAATATACTCAGGAACCCGTATTGCCGGGTAAGACCGGAACCGTAAAGATTACGTACAACGGCACAGGCAAATATCCGGGCCACTTCAAGAAGTCCATCACCTTGCGCACAAATGCCAAAACTGAAATGATGCGACTCTTTGTAGAAGGAGATATGACAGCGAAAGATGCGAAATAAGCATCTTTATATATAAGAATAAAGGAGAATTTTTCAATTCTCCTTTTTTTTTGCTTTCTTTGAAGCTGATTTGGATAAAATAATCAATTAATGGACGACATAATAACTATAAACATAAAAGTAATTAAGAAACTATGAAACAAGAAGAAGAGAAATTGACCGGTTTGCCGGAAAATGCATTCCGCGAACTGAAACCGGGCGAAGTCTACAACCCTTTGATGAGCCCCGACAAGAAGTATCCGGAAGTTAACCTCTGGTCTGTGTTATGGGGTATCGCTATGGCTATCCTCTTTTCGGCTGCGGCAGCCTATCTGGGGTTAAAAGTAGGTCAGGTATTCGAAGCCGCCATCCCTATCGCAATCATTGCCGTAGGCGTATCGGGCGCCGCCAAACGTAAGAATGCGTTAGGCGAAAACGTCATTATCCAATCCATCGGCGCCAGTTCCGGCGTCATCGTGGCAGGTGCCATCTTTACCTTGCCCGCCCTATATATTCTGCAAGAGACTTATCCGGAAGAAATCACGGTCACTTTTACCCAGGTATTCATCAGTTCATTGCTGGGAGGCGTACTGGGCATTCTCTTTCTCATCCCTTTCCGTAAATACTTTGTCAGCGACATGCACGGCAAATATCCTTTCCCCGAGGCAACAGCCACCACACAGGTGCTTGTATCGGGCGAAAAAGGCGGAAGCCAGGCAAAACCGTTGCTGATGGCAGGTATTATCGGTGGTCTATACGATTTCATTGTGGCTACATTCGGCTGGTGGAACGAAAACTTCACTACGCGAGTATGTGGCTTTGGCGAAATGCTGGCGGAAAAGGCAAAACTGGTGTTCAAGGTAAATACCGGTGCTGCCGTACTCGGTCTGGGCTATATCGTAGGTCTGAAATACGCTTCTATCATCTGTGCCGGTTCACTGGCTGTCTGGTGGATTATCATTCCGGGGATGTCTATGATTTGGGGCGACAGCGTACTGAACCAATGGAACCCGGAAATCGCAGCTACCGTAGGCAGTATGGCGCCCGAAGAAATATTCAAGTATTATGCCAAGAGCATCGGTATCGGCGGTATCGCTATGGCGGGTATCATCGGTATCATCAAGTCATGGGGCATCATCAAGAGTGCCGTAGGACTGGCAGCTAAGGAAATGGGTGGAAAATCCAATGTAGAAGCCAACGTGAAACGTACACAACGTGATATTTCCATGAAGATTATCGCTATCGGTTCTATCATAACATTGATACTGGTGTTCCTGTTCTTCTACTTCGACGTGATGCAGGGAAGTCTGCTACATACAGTCGTAGCCATTTTGTTGGTAGCCGGTATTGCATTCTTGTTCACCACGGTGGCTGCCAATGCTATTGCAATTGTAGGTACGAACCCCGTTTCCGGTATGACACTGATGACACTGATCCTTGCATCTGTAGTGATGGTATCTGTCGGGCTGAAAGGTCCCGAAGGTATGGTGGCTGCATTGGTTATGGGTGGCGTTGTTTGTACGGCGCTGTCTATGGCAGGCGGTTTCATTACCGACTTGAAAATCGGTTACTGGTTGGGCAGCACGCCTGCCAAACAGGAAACATGGAAATTCCTCGGAACCATTGTTTCCGCTGCAACCGTGGGTGGCGTAATGATAATCCTGAACAAGACATACGGCTTCACCAGCGGACAGCTTGCAGCCCCGCAGGCTAATGCAATGGCAGCAGTTATCGAACCGTTGATGAACGGTGTAGGCGCTCCGTGGTTGCTTTACGGTATCGGTGCGGTACTTGCCATTGTGCTGAATGCATTCAAGATTCCGGCCCTCGCATTTGCATTGGGTATGTTTATCCCGCTGGAACTGAACGTCCCTCTGGTGGTGGGCGGTGCCGTCAACTGGTATGTGACAAGTCGTAGCAAAGATGCTGCCCTCAATGCAGAACGCGGTGAGAAAGGTACGTTGCTGGCTTCCGGTTTCATTGCCGGTGGTGCCCTGATGGGAGTAGTCAGTGCGGCTATGCGCTTTGGCGGCATCAATCTGGTGAACGACGCCTGGGTAAACAACACCTGGTCCGAAGTGCTGGCACTGGGTGCTTATGCACTGCTGATAATCTACTTAATCAAGGCCTCAATGAAAACAAAATAAGAAAGATTTATGAAAGTAATTTTATTTTTTACAGCATTGTTTATGTCAACTCTGCTATCTGCCCAAAAGCCCGTTGAGATGCCCTTGTGGCCCAACGGGGCTCCAAATACAAACGGCCTGACAGGCGACCAGGAAGATTTGAACGGCGGCCGCGTGGCTAATGTTGTCAATCCGACTATCACAGTCTATCGTCCGGCAAATCCTAACGGTATAACCATCCTAATGTGTCCGGGCGGCGGATATGCCCGCCTGGCCATGAACCATGAAGGTCATGACATGGCTTCCTGGTTCAACACACAGGGAATCACCTATGCCGTTCTGAAATACCGCATGCCGAACGGACACCGCGAAGTTCCCCTCTCCGATGCGGAGCAGGCTATCCGCATCATTCGCCAGCACGCCAAAGAATGGGGCATCGATCCTAATCGTGTAGGCGTTATGGGAGCATCTGCAGGCGGACATCTGGCCGCTTCACTCTCCACCCTTTACAGTAGTGACGAGACTCGTCCGGATTTCCAGATCCTGCTTTATCCCGTCATTTCCATGGTACCGGGTATCACCCACGGAGGTTCCCGCCAGAACCTTCTCGGCAATAACCCGACAAAGGAACTGGAAGAAGCTTATTCTCTTGAACGTCGTGTATCAGCCCGCTCTCCGCAAGCCTTCATCGTGCTTTCTGCGGATGACGGCGCCGTACCTCCCATGAATAGTATCGGCTATTTTCTGGCCCTCAACGAACAGAAAGTTCCTGTTTCCATGCACATCTACCCTATCGGCGGACATGGCTGGGGGTTCCGTGACAACTTCACTTACAAACGCCAGTGGACAGAAGAACTGGAGAAGTGGTTGCGTGACGGACTAAAATTTGAGAAGAAATAAAAATCATTATAGCTCATGAAAAGACTGACTTTTATCACCTGCCTCGCCTTGCTTCCCCTCGCCCTTCCGGCACAGGAGGACCGCTACGAACAGTTGACAAACCCGAAGTTGACCCACATCAACAAAATGTCTCCCCGAAGTACATTCACTTCTTACATAAGTGAAGAAGATGCCATCGTCAATGACCGGACCAATGGAACCTATCGTCTTTCCCTCAATGGAAAGTGGAAGTTCAACTACGTGGAAAATTTTGCTGACCGGCCTACGGACTTTATGAACGCACGTACTGATGTCAGCCGCTGGCCGGATATCAACGTACCGGGCAACTGGGAATTGCAAGGTTTCGGCACACCTATTTATGTCAATCAGCCTTACGAATTTTGTTCCAAGGGCTACGAGCCATATTGGGACAAACCCAATCCGCCATACGTGCCCAAGGAGTGGAACCCGACAGGTACCTACCGCCGCGAGTTTACCGTAGGCAACGACTGGGATGGAAAAGAGATTTTCATGAGCGCGGATGGTGTACGCGGCGCCGCTTTCTATTACATCAACGGCAAGTTTGTAGGCATGAGCAAGGATTCCAAGACTCCCGCCCGCTTCAATGTAACCGCTATGGTGAAGAGAGGCAAAAACATGATTGCCATTCAGGTACACCGTTTCTCGGATGCCAACTATCTGGAGTGTCAGGACTTCTGGCGCATCAGCGGTATAGAACGTGATATTTATCTCTATGCCACTCCCAAGATTTACATTGCCGATTTCAAGGCAGAAACTCCGCTGGATCCTTACTACAAAGACGGCATTCTGAAGCTGAAAGTGAAGCTTGCGAACGAAAGCGACATCAAATCCCCGTATGTAGTGTCCTATCGTCTGCTGGATAATGAAGACCAACAGGTCACCCAATCGTCTACCCGTGTGGAAGGCGACCAGACCGAGGTGGAATTTACCAAGAAAACCCTTCGTGGCGTAAAACAGTGGACAGCCGAAACTCCCAATCTCTATACACTCGTCATCAGCCTGAAACGCACGAACGGCGAAGTGATAGAAGCCACCAGCTGCAAAGTGGGTTTCCGTACGGTCGAGATTAAGGACAAGCAGCTTCTTGTGAATGGCGTACCCATTCTTGTGAAAGGTGTCAATGTTCACGAACATAATGAATACACGGGACATTATGTTCCGGAAGAGCTCATGCTGAAGGATTTCGAACTCTGGAAGAAATATAATGTGAACACGGTGCGTACCTGCCACTATCCGCAACAGGAACGTTTCTACGAACTTTGCGACCAGTACGGCATCTATGTGATTGATGAAGCCAATATCGAAAGCCACGGCATGGGATACGACCTGCACGTAGGCGGCACTTTGGGCAATAATCCGCTGTTCATGAATGCCCACCTCGACCGTACCATGAATATGTACGAACGTGATAAAAACCATCCGTGCGTAATCACCTGGTCATTGGGCAACGAAGCCGGAAACGGACTGAATTTCTATGTCACTTACAATACATTGAAGATGCTCGATAACCGTCCCATACAGTACGAACGTGCCGGATTGGAGTGGAACACCGACATTTATTGTCCGATGTATTCTTCCCCCCAGAGCATTGAAAAATATGCGCAAAATAAAGAAATGACACGTCCGCTCATCTTGTGCGAATACGCTCACGCCATGGGTAACAGTCTTGGCAACTTCCAGGACTATTGGGATATCATCGAAAAATATCCCATATTGCAGGGTGGCTGCATTTGGGACTGGGTAGACCAGGGCTTCGCCGCTAAAACCAGTGACGGACGTAAATATTGGACTTATGGTGGTGATTATGGTGAGAACGGCACTCCTTCCGATGGCAATTTCTGTATCAACGGTGTGGTCTATCCTGACCGTAGTGTTAAACCGCAAACCATCGAAATGGGTAAAGTTTATCAGAACATCAAGTTCATTAAATTCGACCCGCAAACCAGTACGGTACAAATCCGTAATGACTTCTCATTTACCGATCTGAATAAATACGACTTCCATTACATCGTCCGCGATCATGGAAAGGAAATTTATAAAGGTAAGATGGATAACATCAATGCAGCTCCGGGAAAGACGGCAACCAGCCCGTTCCTGCAAGGTATTCCTAAGGAAAAGAATACCGTAGGAGATGTACGCATCGAGTTCTATGCAACTGTACGCAAAGCCGAACCATTCTTGCCTGTCGGCACGGTAATCGCCCGTGAGCAAACCTATGTCCACCCGTTCTTCAAGAAAGAAGTTGCCTATCAGGCTCCTGCCAAAATGGAAGAAGTCTTCTCACAAGTTGTTTTCAGCGGTGACGGTTTCAAAGCAGCTTTTGATAAGCAAAGCGGTTTGTTGGTATCTTATGTCTACAATAAGCAGGAATATATTTATGACGGGCAAGGTCCGCGTCCTTTCTTCTGGCGGGCTCCTACTGATAACGATTACGGAGCCAAACTCCCCGTCCGCTTAAAAGCGTGGAGAGAAGCCAGTTATCAGACGCTTAAGGCCGAGTCATTCAATGTCTCTAAAGAAGGAGGTAATTCTATTGTGAAAGTAGCTTACCGCTTCCCGCAGACAGATGCCCGTTGGGAAATCACCTACAAGGTATATGCCAACGGTATCATCAAAGTGAACAACCGCTTTGTTGCTGAAGGGACAGAAACTCCAATGATTCCGCGCGTCGGTCTGCGTATGCAGTTATCAGAGACACTGACCAATCTTACTTATTACGGCCGTGGCCCGGAAGAAAACTACCGTGACCGTCGCACATCCCAGTTCATCGGAGAATATACCACTCCAATCAAGGATTTATACGAACCGTATATTCGTCCGCAAGAGAATGAACACCGCACAGATATCTACTGGTGCGCCCTCACCAACAAGCAAAAAGGTGGTTTGCTCTTTATTGCCGACCGCACATTTGAGTTGAATGCTTCCAATTATCCGCTCGGTAGCCTGGACAGTGGTGAAACAATCGACAATGGCGCTCCGCGCACAGCCAATACCAACCATCGTCACCTCACTGATCCGCAACCGGAAAAGATGGTGGATATGTTTATTGACTATCGGATGATGGGTGTTGGCGGCGACAACAGTTGGGGAGCTATGGCACACGAACCGTATCTGATTCGTCCCGGTGTGGAGAATGCTATCGAGTATGGTTTCTCCATCGTACCGTTTGACAAAAAGACGGATTACAAAAATTTAATTTATCAATATTGAATTTAATCTGTCCAATTTAAGGATTTTTGAAAAGGATGTCGTACTTTTGCGGCATCCTTTTTATTTATATTAAAAACGAAAAAACAATGAAAACAATGATTACACTCCTGTTCAGTGCACTTTGTGTGGCTACAGTCAGCGCTCAGACAGATGACAAAGAGAATGCCATGCTGAACAATGGAATAAAATTTCTGGATATTCCTTACGTAGCACACACGTTGGAAGTAACTGACGGTGAAGAAGAACTTATCATCAATTGTGATGAAGTGGACTGCACTACTTTTGTAGAATATGCTCTCGCCATGGCCCTCTCTCCTACTGAAGACGGTCAGGTGGCCGAAGGTGACTTCGCCGATAAACTTCAGATGATCCGTTATCGTGACGGAAAAATAAGCGGTTACCCTTCCCGCTTGCACTATATTGCAGACTGGGTAAACAATGGAGTTCGTAATGGCTTTCTGGAAGATGTAAGTGCTTCTTACAGCCCGTACACACAAAAAGTTTCTCTTTCTTATATGTCTTCTCATCCGGAATTGTATAAACAGTTGAGCAACTCTCCACAAAACGTAGCTAAAATGAAAGAGATTGAAAGCTCATTGTCCGGACAAGAATTCCATTATATTCCCAAAGAGCAACTTCCATTCAATGGTCTGCCCTGGATTAAGAATGGTGATATTATTGCCATCACAACAAATACTCCGGGACTGGATGTAACCCACATGGGTATTGCATTCTATGTAGATGGCAAACTCAGCCTGTTACACGCTTCCTCCAAAGAAAAGAAAGTGGTAGTTTCTAAGGTTGCTCTGGGACAAATGTTGCTAAGTAATGACAATTGGACAGGAATCCGGGTGCTGAGGATGAAGAAGTAAAAATTGATATTCTATAAACAGAATGCGGGAGTTTCGAACAAATCGAAACTCCCGCATTCTGTTATAGGATCTTTTTAGTCGGAAAACGCTGCATTTCCCGCAAACGTTTTTCTATTTTTTGCCATCGAAAAGTCGAAGTATCTCTTCTTTGATATAATCCACATCTTCATCCGTCACCCAAGGACCGGCAGGAATACACAAACCCCTATTAAACAAACGTTCAGAAACGCCATTCACATAGCAAGGATTATGGGCAT